>Ga0208375_1001902_pt1 | contig 21190 bp, 21 predicted proteins | sample RifOxyD1_FD_184038 | JGI IMG/M metagenome (GOLD analysis project Ga0208375, IMG submission 184038) | Soil microbial communities from Rifle, Colorado - Rifle Oxygen_injection D1 (SPAdes) | ecosystem: Environmental > Terrestrial > Deep subsurface > Rock core/Sediment | place: Rifle, Colorado... | reverse complement strand
CCCCAATTGAGCTAAACTCAATGCAGAAAGGGAAACTTATGAAAAAATTTGTGAAGATAATGATGTTGATGGTGTGCGTGGCGGCGCTTGCTGCGTCGGCAACTGCGACAGCCGCGGAACTAAAAAACTGCGCGTGCGACAAACCAAGTTGTGACAGCGTTTTAAAAGTACACAAAGCTTTTGAAAAATTCACTGATTGCTATACGAAACTCAAAAATCCAAAGTATATCGGAATAGGAAAACAATTTTGCGGTTGTTTGGGAAATAGTCCAAAACAACTTGTGGTTTTCATGGAATGGCACAAGACAAAGTATTCAGATGCCTATAAAGGGGATGCTTTTGGTGTATACACAAGTGATTCATTGAGAGATCTCGCATTTCTCAGTAAGGAGTGCTCGACTGGTGGATCTTCAGAATCATGGAGGCATGGTATGAAATTTAATAACAGCACACCCCTCTCTTTTTGGTCCAAACTCATGGTCGAATACTGCGGTATTGACAGGGCACTCAAGGAAGTCAGTGCCAATAATCCCAAACTGCAGGAAAGCTTGAAAATCTATGCAAAACAAAAGCCCGCAAAAGAAGAAGCGCTGGCAGCCAAGGAAGAAGGCAAGAGCACGGCGGGCACCGCCGGCAACTGACCGTCTGCCCGGGCACGAAAGGCCGCGCTCAAACGCTTAAGCACTCAAACCGGAAAATTGTTCAGCATGTATAGCGGGTAGTTGCAGATTCTGCCGTCTTTCCGGAAATTCCGGAGTGATGCACGTTGAGGCTCCCTTGCCGCATACACGTGCTTCATGCTAACTTGTTGTTATGAGCGCGGCCAAAACAAAACAAGTCGGTACCAGAAAAAAATCTACCGATTTTGAAACAAACGCGCGTTTTTTGGAAACAGTTGTCAGCATAAGAGCCGACAGACCGTTCATCCCGCGCGGGGTCTATCGTTTTAAAACTCATAAGGAAGCCCAAGATTGGTCAATCAAAATGATGACAAGAAGGAAAGCCGTCCACCGGAGTTGAAAGACATTATTAATCTTGCCAGGGAACTCAATCGCACAAAAGCAAGATATGTCATTGTCGGCGGTATTGCCGTTATTCAACAAGGATTCACTCGCGCAACTGAGGATATTGACCTGCTTGTTGATAGTGACAAAGTCAATCTTCAAAAGGTGATCGATTCAGTATCGAAACTTCCTGACCATGCGGCTTCAGAGCTCACACCGCATGATTTTGAAGAGTATGAAGTTATAAGAGTCGCAGATGAAATTGTTGTTGATTTAATGATATCTGCCTCCGGTATCGATTACTCCCAGGCTGAAAGTGGAATTGTTGCTTTGAAAATACAGGGGGTAAGCATTCCATTTGCAAACGCTGAACTGCTCTTGCAAATGAAACAGGGAGTACGTGAAAAAGACGTGCTCGACAGACGTTTTTTAGAAGCCCTCATCAAAAACATCAAAAAGTAACAATACAACCGCAATAACTTAGTCCGCGGCTCCAACTTTCATTGGTTGACTCCGCCGCCCATCCGACATTATATACACACAAAGTATATCCACTGCAGCTCAAGCGGCTGCGCAAAGGAGGTGATTTCAGATGCCGGGTATCGTGATACGTGATGGCGACTCTTTCGAGGCCGCCCTCAAGAAGTTCAAGAAGCAATGTGAAAAAGCAGGCATCCTTTCGGAGATCCGCAAACGCGAATCTTATGAAAAACCTTCTGTCAAACGCAAGAAGAAGGCCGCCGCCGCTCGCAAACGCCTCGTGAAAAAAGCAAGAGGCGGAAAATAATCGTTTAGCCTTTTAAAAACACAAAAGAGGTGCTTATGCCCACCATAAAGGACAGGCTGAGTGAACTCATGAAATCCTCCCTCAAAGCGGGGGACAAAGACACGCTTGCGTTTTCGCGCAACCTTCTGGCTGCTGTAAGGAAAAAGGAAATCGACGAGCGCATAGAACTCACGGACGCTGATGCGCAAAAAGTGATTTCCACGCTTCTCAAACAGCGCCAGGATTCGATCGACCAGTTCAGAAAGGGCGGCCGCGAGGATCTTGTCGCCAAGGAAGAGGCCGAAGTGAAATTCCTGATGCAGTTCATGCCCGCGCAGATGGGCGAGGACGAGGTCAGGAAGCTGGTTGACTGGGCCGTTGCGGAAACAAAAGCCGCAGGCCCGAAAGACATGGGCAATGTCATGAAGGCACTGATGCCCAAAGTGCAGGGTCGTGCCGATGGAAAGCTTGTCAGTCAGCTCGTCAAACAGAAACTTGGCTGAGCGTTTTTGCGGTGACCGGATCAAGGGCACGTTGCCTCCCGGTTTTTACTCCCGCGAAACCGCGCTAGTTGCCAGGGAGCTTTTGGGCAAGATCGTTGTTGTGCGGCCGCGGCCGCGGATGTCGCTGGATGTATCCGGCGCGCTTGTCACCGCCGGTCGCATTGTCGAGACCGAGGCCTACAGCGGCTCGGACCCGGCGTCCCATAGCGCGCGCGGCGAGACGCCGCGGTGTTCGATCATGTTCGGGGAGCCGGGACGGGCGTATGTTTATTTTATTTATGGAATGTACGAAATGCTCAACTTTGTGACCGAACCCAAGGGTTTTCCGGGCGCTGTCCTCATACGCGCGCTTGAGCCGGTATATGGTTTGGATCTCATGCTCCGGCGCCGCGGGCTCAAACAGACGGATTCGCACAAAAAACTTCTTGGCATTTCAAACGGTCCCGGAAGGCTTTCGCGCGCGCTTGGCATAAAAATGTCACACAAGGGCGCGCACCTCGACGGGCCGTCTATTTTTGTGGTGGACGATGGCACGAGGCCGGAGAGGATTTGCGCCTCCCCGCGTGTCGGCATCAAGGAGGGCTCTGCGCTTATGTGGCGTTTTTTTGATGCCCGGAGCCCGTTTGTCAGCGACGTTCCGCAGAACCGGAGCGCCCGGTGAGCAAACTCCCGCCTGATTTTTTGCGCAAGGTGAAGGATGCCGTCAATATCGTCGACATCATCGGCGAGCATGTCGTGCTCCGCAAAAGCGGCGCAAGCCATACGGGGCTTTGCCCGTTTCATTCGGAACGCACGCCCTCGTTCAACGTGAACGAGCAGAAGCAGCTTTATCATTGCTACGGCTGTAAAAAAGGCGGCGATCTTGTTTCCTTCGTGCAGGAGATGCATGGCCTCAGCTTTGTCGAAGCGATCGAGGAACTGGCCGAACGCGCCCGCATACCTCTTCCAGGAGAGTGGAGCGGCGCGCAGTCCAGCGATGATCCGAAGGTTGCCGCCGCGCGCGCGGCCGCGCGCGAGAAGCTGGAGACTTCTTACCGGCTCAACATGTTTTCCCTCGTGTATTTTCAGCAGCAGCTTGGCGTGACGGAGCACGCAAAGAAGTATCTTGCCGGCCGCGGAGTGGATGCCGCTCTCATCAAGAATTTTTATATCGGCGCCGCTCCGGTATCGTGGGATGCGCTCGCCGCGCACATGTCGGCGCGCAAAGCCCCGATGGAGCTTGCCGTGGAGCTTGGTCTGATCCGCCCTTCGCAAAAAAATCTCAAGCAGGGATCCGGATATTTCGACATCTTCCGCAACCGCGTGATTTTTCCGATCATCGACAACCGCCGCAAGGTCGTGGGGTTCGGCGGCCGCACGCTGCCGCTCGAAAAAGGCATGCCGGACGTAGGCTCGGATGGTCCGCCCTATCTCAACTCCAGCGATACGCCGGTATTCAAAAAACAAAAAATCCTCTTTGGCCTTTTTCAGGCGCAAAAACACATCCGGGCCGCCGATTCGGTGATTATCGTCGAAGGCTATTTTGATGCAATCGCGCTTGCGGGTTCTGGTTTCGGAAATGTGGTTGCCACCTGCGGCACGGCGCTTACGCCCGATCATCTGCAGATACTCCGGCGGCTTTGTTCAAAAGTGATCATTCTTTTTGACGGCGATCGCGCGGGCGTCGAGGCCACCGAGCGCGCGATGGTGACGGGACTCGGGCAGGGGATGGTGGTTTACGGAGCCTCCATGCCCGAGGGGCTTGACCCCGACGAAATTCTTTTCGAGCAGGGAAGCGGCGCCGTGATTGCGGGCGGACGCGAGCGCATGACGACGATTGTGGAAAGCGCGCGCCCGATCATTGACGACAGGATATCCGAAGCCGCCGCGGAAGCCGCCCGCAGTCCCGAAGAAAAATCGCAGGCGATCCGCCGCGTGGCCGCGTGGCTCCGGCAATTCAAGGACCCCCTCGGGCTGGAACTCAGGATGGAAAGTTTTTGCAAACTTTCGGGTGTGAGCCGGCAGCTTTTCAACAGGGCCATGAACGAAGACGGGGGTATCCAGCAGGCGGCCCGCCAGGCCGCTCAAGGCGCGCCAAACCCGCCGCCGGGCCCGCCAAAATCCACTGCAAACAAGCCCCAGTCCGGGCCCGCCAGGATTTCAAAGCGTGAGCGGATCGTGCTTGGTGCTTTTGCGTTTGGCTCGCGTTTCAAGACAATACTCGACCTCTCTGGTGGCAATTTGCCTCCAAAAATGACATTTTCCGACCTCTTTGATTATTTGCCAGCCAGGGAGTTTGTGTGCCGGCTGGTTAACAGCGATGTCGATATGGCGCGCTTCAAAACAAATCCTGCGGATTTTTCTGATGAGGCGCTGGATGCACAAGTGCGTTCAATCATTACTGAAGCTGCGGTGTCAGAGACGCCCCCATATGGTGATTCAGATGTTCAGTTGGCGCTAAATCGTTGTCTTGCGCGGGTTTGGGCACGTTTTTCGCAAGAGATTAAAAAGGGTCTTGCACAGGCGGAAGCCAATAAGGACGCGGCCTTACAAGCGGTTTTGATGAAAGAATATCTTGACGTTCAGCGCAAAATGAAGGAGTTTAATGAGTTCTATGACGAAGGCTAAAGACACTGGCGCTACAGCGCCGCAAAAAGGCACAAGCACGTCCGGTATTTCCAAGAACAAAGACATAAAAAAGCTTCTGGACATGGGTGTTCAAAGGGGCTTTTTGACGTTTGAAGAAGTGCACGAACTGCTTCCACCTGATTTGATCGCATCCGGCTCTATTGATGAAATCATGAACCTTCTCTCGGAAAACGAGATCGATGTTCTTGAAACCACCAAGAAGCCCAAAGAAGCAGAGGAAGATGACCATCACGATGTTGAAGAAGTTCCGATCGGGATGGCTCCTGCCGGGGATACCGGCAAATCCGCCGCAGAAGAAGCCACCCCCGGAGCCGAGTTTGCGCGCGGCGCCGACCCGGTCAAGCTTTATCTCAAAAAAATGGGCAGCGTGTCGCTTCTCACCCGCGAGGGGGAAGTCGAGATCGCAAAGCGCATTGAAGAGGGCGAGATAGAAATCCTTCGCGCGCTGCTTGCGTCGAAGCTCGGCACCCTTGCCATTGTCGAACTTGGCGAGCGCATGGAGAGCGGCCGCACCAAAGTCAAAGACGTCATTCGCGGCGTTGATGAAGAAATTTCTGTTGATGACGAAAAAGTTTATCTGGACAAGGTTCTTGCCGCCATTTCAAAAGTCAGGGCTCTTGTAAACTACCAGGAAAAATCCACATCCAAACTGATCGGACAGGAATCAAAAAAGACAAGCCTCAAGGAAAAAACCCGGCTGCAGCAGGAGATAAAGCGTCGCGAGCGCCATGTCGAGACCGCTTTCAGGGATATCGCGTTCAATCGCAAGACCATCAATGTCCTCTCGTCAAAGATCAAGGGGTACTGGGGGCGCGGCCGCGAGATGCTTGACGAGCGCAAGAAGATCTATGATTTTCTCGGCATCAGCGAACAAAAACAGATGCGCGAGCTTATCAAGGAGTTCAAGAGGGGGCCCGAGACCCATCCGGCGCTTTGTCGCGGATATGACGTGAGCGAGCAGAAGCTTGCGCAGCTTGTTTCCACCGAAGACGACATTCATCGCAAATTCAACCGCCTTGGCGATGAGGCCGGCATTACGATCGAAGAACTCAGGCGCATCCACGACACTCTCACGATCGGCGAACGCAAGGCCGACCAGGCAAAGAGCGAGCTTGTCGAGGCCAACCTGAGGCTTGTTGTTTCGATTGCAAAAAAATATACAAATCGCGGGCTGCAGTTTCTGGATCTTATCCAGGAAGGCAATATCGGCCTCATGAAGGCGGTCGACAAGTTCGAGTACCGCAGGGGTTACAAGTTCTCTACGTATGCCACGTGGTGGATACGCCAGGCGATCACCCGCGCGATTGCCGACCAGGCAAGGACGATTCGCATTCCGGTGCACATGATCGAGACGATCAACAAGCTCATCCGCACATCGCGTCTGCTTGTCCAGCAGCTCGGCCGCGAGCCCACGCCCGAGGAGATCGCCACCAAGATGGAGCTTCCGGTCGACAAGGTCCGCAAGGTCCTGAAGATCGCCAAGGAGCCCATCTCGCTCGAGACCCCGATCGGCGAGGAAGAGGACTCATATCTCGGTGATTTCATCGAGGACAAGAAGATCATCAATCCTTCAGAGGCCGTCATGAACATCAACCTCTCGGAGCAGACCCGCAAGGTGCTTGCAACGCTTACGCCGCGCGAAGAAAAAGTGCTGCGCATGCGTTTCGGAATCGGTGAGCGGTCGGACCACACGCTCGAAGAAGTGGGCCAGGACTTTTTCGTAACCCGTGAACGCATCCGCCAGATTGAGGCGAAGGCGCTTCGCAAGCTCCGCCATCCGTCACGCGCAAAACTGCTCAAGGCGTTCGTGGATTCATGATGCCGGGGCGGCTTGTCGCGCCAGCTTTATTTCCGTTTGTTGTATTTTTCATGCTGGGAGTGTTTGCGTGGCCGCGTTCATCACACGCACTGCTCACTTACCGGGGCGTAAGGATGTATCTTTCGGGCAATGCGGTCTGGGCGCGCGCAAACGGCGCGGCACTCTTGTCTGATTCCGCCCTCAAGGGCATCAAGGACCAGACGTCCAAGACGGGTTTCGGCCTGGGGGCGCAGCTCGAAATTCTGACAAGCCGGTCCATTTCCGTTGCCGCAGGCGTGATATGGCTCAATAAAAAAATTGTATGGTGCGAGCAGGATGTTTCAGTCTATCCGTATTTGATGCTGCCCGTGACAATGAGGTTCTGGCCGTTTCCGTATCTGTTTGTCGGCATGGGGGCGTATTATGCCCGCCTGGTGGGGCCGGTGTCGCCGGCGCCGCTCCCGGTGCCGTTCGAAGCCTGGGGCATCAAGGGGTATGATTACGGGATTTTGGCGGGCGGCGGGCTGGCATTCCAGTTCATTCCCGGTTTCAGTCTTTTCGGGGACGGGTGGTATGCTTTCGGCCTTCCAAATATTTCACAAAACCCGCCCACCGCCACAACGGTGTTCTGGCGGGATATTATTGTGCAGTTCGGCGTGAGATTCGGTTGGTGAGCCAGGCAAGGTATTCCTCAAAATCCGTGAGATTCGTCCGTTGCGAAAGCAGGTCGTTGATTTTTGTTTCCAGCGAAGCCACCTGTAAATCAAGTTCTCCCGCGAATTTTTCAAGTTCGGCGATTTTTCCTGCTTCGCTCTGCGGATCTGAAATGGCGGCGTGAAGCCGTACGAAATTCCTCTTCGCCCTGGCTGTTTCCAGTTTCATTCTTGCCGAATGTATCTTGTCGGTGAGGCTGCCGCTGTTTGTCTGGCCGGCCTCCCACTCAAGCACCATGAAAGCGACGACCGACCGCTTGAGAAGCTCTTCCATTTTCATCAGCTCCTGGCCGCTGAAGCCGCCGGTTTTCAGCTCGTCTGGCAGCGAATCCCGTCTGAGCGATGAGGTGTATCTGATCGCAGGCAGTTCGTCGGCACGGGGGATGCGCAGTGCCTCCGGAAGATCCAGCCTGAGCGTATGATCCTTGCTTGTTGCGGGTTCGGCTACCAGCAGATTCGTGCTGTTGATGCGGCCGAACCGGTCGATATTGCCCGCAAGCTGCGTAACCGACTTGAACGACTCCGGGGCGTTGATTCCCAGGCCAAGCACCAGAAGGTTTGTTTTTGCCGCCAGGGCGGGGTTGGATTTTTCAAGGTACCGGCCCAAAAGCGCTGCCTTGTGTGCCCCAAGGCAGTAGGCATAGATGGTGATTTCAGGGGCGTGCCCGGCCGGCGTTTTTTTCATCAGATTGAGCACCGGACGGTATGCTTCGCGTTCCAGAAAAAAGGCCTTCGGTCCGGCCATAAAAACGCCTGCATCGCCATAACCGCTGTGGATGGCAAGTACCGGGGCGCCATTTATTTTGGCGATGAGTTTTCCGAGATGAAACGACCCTTCGAGTGTATTCAGAAATCCCGAAAAAGAAACCAGTCCGACCTTGCCGTTGCGGAAAAAATCCGCGGCCATATTTTCAGAAAGCGGCATGCGCTTGTCGTGAAAAACGACAGTGAAAGCCCCGGTGTTTTTTCTTATCCTGCCGCTTCTGACGTGATTTTGGATGGTTTGCAGCTCCGTTTTTGACAATACATCCGTTGAAATGAAGTCTTTTTCAAACGATCCGCCGGCATTTGCTGAAACAGCGCACAAGCCGGCCACAACAACCAACAACACAAACCCATGGGCTTTTTTTATTAATGGCATGGCATGGAGCTAACACTCTGGATGCAATGTGTCAATTTAGTGGGGCAAAGGACAAGGGGCAAAGAAAGAATGAGCGCAGTTGACACTTCATTTTTTCGGAATAGCGGCTCAAAATCCAATGAGCAAGCTGATGTTCCGGCTCTTGAAAATCCATTCCAGGTTGCGGCCAACTATGAGACTACCTGCGCACTAGATAAGAACGGTGTAAAATGTTGGGGCTATAGCAGTGATACCTATGACCTGTCTAAATTCAAAAAGCCTGTTCAGCTCTCAATGGGATTTTTCAATTATTGTGTGATTGATGATGAAGGTGTCAAATGCTGGGATCATTTTTATGGAAAACCAGTGAGCGTACCGAAATTGAATAATCCAACGCAGATTTCAGTGTCCGGTCACATATGTGTCATTGAAAGGGATGGTCTGAAATGTTGGGGCAATAATACGTTTGGACAAACCGACGTTCCAAAACTTAACAAGCCGTATTTTGTTTCTACTGGTCATGGATTTACCTGTGTGCTGGATCAAGATGGTGAGAAGTGCTGGGGAAGGGATAATAATGGAGAAACGGATTCTCCTAGCGGGATTGTCGGCGTTATTCCTCCTTGTAATCCGACCGTCGCAGCCCTGATGGATGGCGGGTATATTTGCAGAACTTCTCTTGGAGCCGTCTTTAAAAAAATATCGAAAGTTGATGAATACAAGGATTGCTGGAAAGATGGTTATGGTTCACATGGTGTGATTTGGTGTTCAAATGCCGATGCCCGTTACAGTTATTACGCGGCCATTGAAAAGGGTTGTGAGCTGCCAAGTATTTCTACGGTTGAGGACGCTATGAATCACGGAATAAGTGAAATTATTTCTGACGATAAGTTGTGTTGGTCTGGAACCAAGATAAATCCAGTCGATCCGGATCCTGCGCCAAGCGAGGGGCTTGTATACTCATTGTTTGGGTCTACGTTTGTTCAACCCCTGACGAAGCGTTACGGGATTCGTTGTGTATTTTAACCGGCCGAGACATCTCCTGCAATGCCGGGGCATTACATTTATGTAGTATAAGTCTCATCATGATTAATCTTATGTTAGAGACTGACTCTCTGGCAGATTAAGAACGTTGTCCGGTATTACAAGATTAAAATCAGGAACATCGTTACAAAATCGAAAATCACTATCCATCGTAATTAGCCCACTAAATGTTTTCTGGCTGATCGCAAAATTGAGAATCATCGCGTCTGACGAGTCTAACCCATAGGTCGCCATAATTTTACGAAGTTCTTTCCAGTTGGGCTTCGGCTGCATTTTTTCAGTTGGAAGGTAAGTGCAAGCAAAAAAAACACTATCCAGTTCCTCTTCGAGCAGTGTCCCCATTTTTCCAAGAGCAATTTCGAAAGCCTTTACATGACCTGCCTGCATGACCTCTTTAAGTTCCTCGTGCCGTTTTGCGCCATTAAAAACTCTTGCAGCAGCGCAGAGTTTCTTTGGGTTCTGTTTCAGGGCGCGCTCAAACAACGCTTCCCTAAGCCGATGACAGGCTTCATTTTGAACGACACCGATATAAACTAGGCCGACACCACTTTTACTTAAATGACGTTTAAGGTCGAAAGCTTTCTTGTAACGCTTCTCGCTACCCCTTCTACCGCCGATTGCTGCACCCAACACAAAAGAAGTATCAACTACGTATGTTCCTGACGGGCAAGTTTCAGTGAGAAGAGAGGAAAAAGAGATCAATGCCATAAAGTGAAACCGCTTTATCCTGCAATAAGCCGACGCAGGACACACCTTGGCAGGCTAGCTAGAACTGATTTTGGAGGTGTTTTGTTGGCTGCTTTTTTAGCAGTTGAACGCGCTGTTCTAACAATATTCTGGTTAACAGGAGCGGCTTTAGCGCGGAGCTCTTTTAATAGCCCATTTTCAAAGTGAAATTTGCCTATGTTTTTGGTTCGCTTCATTTCACCCGTTCCTTAATCATAATTATCGGCACTCAAACACCGTGCCGCAAGCAATATTTATATTTGTACTTTGCCTGTCTTCTCAGATGCTTGCAATTGTTAATTTGACGCAAAAGGCGGGTCGTCAGTTTTTTACAAGGCATCCGCCCTTCAGCATGCCGCTTCCAAAGAAGTATTATTGCGGGAAAGAACGCTCAAAAAATTGGTGGGCGCTATCCCTCGATTGTTGAACCTTTAGTGCAGCCCGTAATAATGTGGATGTAACCGTTCCATATAAAATCCGATATTCGCCAAGTCAACACACGGATGGCGCACTAAAAATGCCCCTTGACATACTGTGACTTATAGGTCACAGTAATAACCAAGATGCTGATCGCGCCACTACCCCACCGGGTTCAAGAAGTCGAAGTAAACGGTAAACACCCGTTTGGTCGGTGGCTTGGCAGCCTGAAAGATGCCCAAGGAAAGGCGGCTATTATTGCTAGAATCCGCCGCATTGAAATCGCAGGTAACTTCGGCACCTATCGCTATCTCACTCAAGGAGTGTTTGAACTCAAGATAGCGGTTGGGCAAGGCTACCGTGTCTACTTTGGGCTGCAGCAGGGCTTTGTTGTACTCCTCCTGCTTGGTGGAAATAAATCCACCCAAGAACGAGATATCAGTAAAGCCACAAGGCTTTGGCAGGAATATTTGGATTCCTTGAAAGGTTAGGTTTGGAGGTTTATATGGCTAAACAGAAAAAGATAAAAGCGGTCTCGGTTGATTCCACCGTTACAAAACAGCTGAAAGATCCTGAGGTCGCAGCTGCCTATGTCAGCTCTTGCCTGGAAGAAAGAAGTAAACACCGCGGGGCATTGCTTTTACAGGCTCTCATGGACGTTGCCAAAGCACGTGGCATCTCCAATCTGGCAAAAGGATCTGAAACGAAGCGCCGTATGATTTATAAGGCTCTTTCTGAAAAAGCCAACCCCAGCCTGCAGACACTTGAAGACATCCTGGAAAATCTCGGCTTGGCTTTGGATGTACGTCCGCTAAAAAAGGCAATATAGGAAGATCCAAGATTTGGTGGGCCTTGTAGGACTTGAACCTACGACCCGCGGATTATGAGTCCGCTGCTCTAACCGGCTGAGCTAAAGGCCCCGTAAAAAATGATTACCAATGACGTTGGCGGAGCGCAACCCCATTTCCTTTCGGCGGCAGCGCGCAACTGCCGACCAGAGAAATATTGTTATCTGCAGTTGCCCAGACTGTTTACCTTGTATTCCGGAAAAAGCCATTCCATGTCCAGTACGGCCGGCCGATAGTCCGAGGCGTGCCGACCGCGAAGAAGCTCGAAAACGGATATCCGGGCGCGCAGAGTGTTTGTTGCCGCAGAACCTGCGATTTTTGCGATGTCGCGCCAGTATCCGGACAGGAAGCGTTCTGTTCTTTTTATCGCGGTATTTTTTATGGTTTTCGAGGGCCAGATGTCTGAAAACATCTGGTGTATTTCGGTGGTCATGTGGTCGATCGAGGTGATGCCTCTTCGCCCGGGATCGCTCCAGTTGCCGTCAAGATGTTTTTTGTCCTGGGTGGCGTGAACCAGAACGCCCAGCGTGTAAAGAATTCCGCCGACGCTGTCGTCCGACAAGTCGCCACTGCGTTTGAGCTGTGCCGCGGCGAAATCGATGGCTCGACGGGTGGAAAGCTCGACAAATTCGCCAAGGGTTGCTTTCCGGAGGTCGTTGATTCCGAGCCCGGAGAGCACGGCTTCGTGCGCTTCGTCGGCGTATCCGCAGACAGGGCGGATATAGTGCAGAAAAAGCCTGCCGTTGTTTTTGTCGCCGCCAATGCGGTCGTCGGCGAGCTTGTGAACCTGCTGTAAAAATTCATGGCAGCCGTCATTGCACTGGAAAATACTGTCATTCACCTGCTGCGTGATTTTTCTGTGTGTTCCGGGCGTGAAAGCCATTGTCGAAAGGGCGGTCAGGGCGAGTGCGAACATGGAAACCACTCTTGTGCACATATGAGTCCGGTTAGCAGATCCGGAACCGTAAAACAACTGAGGGGTGACTTGACGTCAGGGGCGGGTTGCCTGAAAATCGTGAGGCGGGGAACATGCGCAGTCAAAAAGTTGTCATTAAAATTTTACAGCAGGATATCAGAAAAAAACCGCGCGCCGGGGTGCGTCCGACCAAGACGCATAAAGACAAAAGTAAATATCGACGCAAAGCAAAGCATCCGAAAAGAGAGAATTAAATCCGCATCCTCTGACTAAAATAGTATAGTAAATGGTTGATCAAAATAATCAATATATCTATTTGATTTTCAAGAGAATTTCGAAGGATTTTCCGAAAGTTATACTCATAAATCAACGATGAGTTGATGTAGACATATGTTGGTCATATTGGGAATCATCGTAGTTTTTGGCTCAGTCCTCGGAGGCTACCTAGGTCATGGTGGTCATTTCCAGGTTCTTGTTCAGCCCACTGAGTACCTGATCATCTGCGGCGCGGGTTTTGGCGCGCTTCTGATTTCGGCGCCCATGTCCGTCCTCAAGATGATCATGAAGCAACTCCTGCATTCGGTTACCGGAAAAAACCACAGCAAACCCGATTATGTCGAACTTCTCATGCTGCTCTTTGAACTCTGCAAAAAAGGCAAAACAGACCTGCTCGGACTTGAATCACATGTCGAAAATCCGGAATCGAGTGATATCTTCAGCCGGTATCCAAGCGTTCTCAAAAACCATCACGCAATAAGTTTTATCTGCGATACGCTCAAGGTCCAGATCAGCTCTCCGCTTACCCCGACGGATCTCGAAGAAATGCTCGATTTGGACATCAGATCCATGCACGAGGAAGAGGAGCGGGCGCCGTCACTGGTGACCAAGGTCGGCGACTCGATGCCGGGACTTGGAATCGTGGCCGCAGTCGTGGGCGTCATCATCACGATGGGCAAGCTGACGCAAGGCAAGGAAGTCATCGGCCATAGCGTGGCCGCCGCTCTTGTCGGCACGTTCCTCGGCGTGCTCCTGTCATACGGCCTTGTGAATCCGCTCGCGTCAAAGATGGAAGGCAACATAAGCAACGACGGCGCATACCTGAAGGTGATCAAGACGGCGCTGCTTGCATTTGCCAAGAACTGTTCGCCGAAAATCTGCGTCGAATACGCCCGCCGCTCGGTACCGCCGGACGCCAGGCCGAGCTTCAAGGACATAGACGAAGGCGCGACCGGCGCCGGAAAGAAGGCCGCATGACGGCGGGGGGTGGCAGTGGCTGAAGCACAAAAAGCCCCTCCTGCCCCCCCGGTCCAGGACGCGATTATTGTCAAAAAAATATATCCCGCCAAGCATGGCCACCACGGCGGCGCCTGGAAGGTGGCGTACGCCGACTTCATGACAGCCATGATGATGTTTTTCATGGTCATGTGGCTTCTGGGCGCGGACGAGGAAATCAAAAAAGCGATCGAGAGTTATTTCAAGGACCCGGGGTCGATGTCGCCCATGGGGTCGTTCCAGGCGCCCACAAAGGGCGGCGAACAGATCCTGCCGTTTGATCATCGCACGCCGGCCGGCGGCCGGGCGATGGACATGCCGAGCGGTAAAATCAATGCCGCCACCGAAGCCGATGACGAATTCAAGAAAATCATGGACAAGCTGGAGGAGACCATATCAGTCGAGCTGGGCATGACCGGAATGTCAAAGCGTCCCGAAATGACCTATGACAGCGTCGGTCTTCTGCTCCGCATCTCGATGAAGGGTTTTTTCTCGCATCTCGAAACCGTTCCCCAGGACGACATGAAACCGGTGATAAACCGCATAGGCGAGATACTTTCGAAGTCAAGTCGGCTGATAAGGATCGAAGGACATACCGACATCAGCGAAGTTGATCCGCCCGGATATACCTCGGAATGGGAACTCTCCGCGGCGCGTGCGGGCTGGATTGCAAATTACTGGCTCAAGAGTTTTTCGAACCTGACCGCCGACCGGGTACAGGTGGCCGGCAACTCGCATCACCGGCCGATCGCCGACAGCAATACAGAGGAAGGCCGGGCGGCAAACCGCCGCGTCGATATTGTCATTCTCAATTCGACTTATAATGAAAAGCCGACGCAATAACCGGACATTGTGATAAACTGAAACCATGAAAAGATCCGCCCTCGTTACGGTTATTGGCGTTGTCACGCTTATGGCCGGAAACGCAGATGCCATTTCCATTCTTTCAAAAATTGATCTTGATGGCATCGAGGCCCGCGGCGGATATTTTTACCAGGACAAATCAAGCCTCGTGTCCGGCGGGGTGTTCTGGTCGCCGGAGCTGGAACTTCTGAATGTCGGCGGTCACTCATTGGCGGTTTCCACCTGGACCGGGATGCTTGTTCTGCTGGACCAGAGCTATATGCCGGCAGCAAGCCCGATGCTTGAGGCCGGAGCCCGGTATATCACCCCGGAGAGCTGGGGCTGGCTGGGGCGCGTCTCGGCCACCGCCATGACTGGCTGGGGTTTTTCGTTCGTGATAGATCGCAGGCTGTATGAGTTTGGCGGAATCCTGCGCAAGCACCTGCGGCGTGCGCCGCTTGCCATTACAGAAATCGGATTCCAGTTCAGCTATCTGGTGTCGGATGTGAATACGCTTTATGGCGGCCTGAGCATATTGTGGCGGTGGTAGCGGCGGTCCATACGGGCGGGATCTAAAAATACCAGCGCAGCACCAGCGGCTCTATTGAAAAGAGATGCCATTTCAGCCCGGCATTTGAAAGAGCGATCGATGATTGCGCGGGTATGATTGTCAGCTTCAGGGATGCGTCCACCGCGCGCCAGAGCGTAATCCGGAGGCCTGCGGCGGCATACACGCCAAGATTGTCGTTGCCGCCTTTTATTGACTGTATGAAGCCTGACGGTTCGACGTTTGCCTTTATCATGGCCATGCCCGCTCCCGCGAAAAACACCGGCACTGGCTGATAGTTCATCCCCAGCGTAAAAACCATGAGCTGGCTGATGCTCATCGAACGCGTGAGGTTTTCGCCCTTGAGGCGCAAAATGGAATATCTGCCCGTGAATTCCGCCGAGAAGCGGTGGTCAAGATGGTACATCACGCCCGCTGCCGCAAGCGGCGTGACGGGCTGCGAGCGCGGACTGACGGCGTATGCGCCCCACGGGCCCTTGGCCGCTGCGCTCCGGGGGGCAAGCCAGGTGATGTCGGCCAGGGAAATCGAAACCCCGGTTTTTCCGCCTTCACGGAACTTGGGATCATACCATTTGCGGTCGGCGCGGCAGTCGGGGCAGATGACATTTTGTGTCCAGGTTTTTTCGCCCGGGCCGGGAAGCGTCACCTTGAAGTGTAGGTCCCATTCTTTTTCGTCCTTTTGCATGAACATCGAGAAATTGCCGGAGCCGCCGGTTTTCACCGGTGCGCCGTTGATCTCAAGACCCGCTCCGGGATTGGTATAGCCTCCAAGGACAAAGCCGTTGGCGGGGATCTTCCAGGCAGCCGCGGTGATTTCGTTCCCCCCGGGAATATCCACTTCGAGCATGTGAGCGTCGGGTTTGAAAAGCTTTTTGGATACATTCACCGGAAGGTTGAGCACCCGCACGGAGCCGCCGGGTGACTGGAGTTTGGCGGTGATGGTTGAAGCGCCTACCGGGAGTTCGGGCTCAAAGACCGTTTCGTCGCCGGAGACGGATATTTTTCCGTCATCGGAGGTGAGAGTGAATCCTTCGGGTATCTGCCCGGAGAATTTGAACAGGTACCTTGCGGCGCCGGCTTTTTCCTCGGCAATGGAAAGCACCTGCCGTATCTGTGTGTCGAGAAAAATCCTGTTCACGGCGGCGGTGGCACGATGGAAGGCGCCGGTGCCCGTCCGGATCAGCACGTCAAGCGAGGCCACTGCGGATTCTTTTCCGCCGATCTGCACAAAAAAGCGTCCAGCCGTTCCGGACACCTTGCGGTCAATGTCGTTTATCCACAGCGCCGGGCCTTCGCCGCCGTATCCGGTCGGGCCGGAATCAAGCTGCTCCAGCATGAGCGGTTTTCCGTTAAGAAGCACGGTGGGCGGGTCGGCGGTGCCGGCAAACTGAAGGGGCGCCGAAGACGACTGCGACACAAGCTCGATGAAAGCCGTGCCGGGCGGCGGAGTGCCGAAATGGGCATATTCGGCCATGCTTGTTTGCGTCAAAAAAAGACAGGCAATTGCGCATGCAGGAATAAATTTCGTTGCTGCGGTCATCGACTATATAATGATTGCATGAGCCCCGACGCGCAAGCCAGAAGAATCCTGATAGCCGATGATGATGATCACTCGCGCAACATCATGACCGAGGCAATGCGGTCTTGTGGTTACGAAGTTGCCGCCGTCGACGGGGGAAACAGCGCCTTTTCAGAGGTGGAAAAGGGCGGTGTTGATCTTGTCATCACGGACCTTCGCATGAAGGACGGAACGGGCATCGAATTGTTGCGGGGCCTCAGGCGCCTTCAACTGGACGGACGGAACATTCCAAAAGTGATCGTGACGACCGGTCTTATCGAGGGCGGTGAAAGGTATCTCAAGGCCTTCGGTGTTTCAGACATTTTTGTAAAACCAGTTGATCTCGACCTTCTCCAGAAAGCCGTACAAAAAGCCCTTTCTTGCAGTCCATAATCCAGGAATCTGGAATACATAATTCAATTAAAACAAATAGTTAGTGTGGCATGACGATTGCTTTTATAGTCCGTCAGGAGACCTGATTTATGCGCAAGATACACTCGATGGCGGTTGTAAATATCCTGGTGGCCCTTGCAACGGTGCTTGCGGTGGGAAGCGGATGTCTGAAGAAAAGCAGCAATTGCGGCCTTTCTCCGTGTGGCCTGGGCGCGGACGGTTCATCCCCCTGCTCGGGCAGCGGCGGTTGCCCCTATGCCAATGGCGGTGGCGAGGTCCAGCCGGGCCCGTATCAGATTTTTGCCATTCACCAGAGCCAGAAGTTTGCTTACTTTGTCCATCCGGCGATGAACGGGTTTTTGTATGTCTATAACGTGGACCAAGCCACCGGCAGGCTTGTGATAAACAATATGGTACAGACCATACAGGGCGCCGACGCCCTGGTCATCAATCCGAACGGGAAATTCGTGCACGTGAGCAGCAGCTCGAAAGACCTGTTTGCAACATATTCGATAAACCAGGAAAACGGCTCGCTCGGCAAGGTTGAAGAAATCCAGGGCGCAAGCAAGTCAGGGCCGGTGTTTTTGCTGCCGACGCTTGCGGGGTATTTCATGTATTCGGTAAATCTTTATGGCGGATCGATATCGGTCTACCGGGTGGATGCAGACCGCGGCAGCATGTCGCAGCAGGACATAAAATACACCAAGTACTCGCCAATGGGACCGGATACGGATTCGCAGGGCAGGTTCATGTATGTGCCAAGTTTCGGCGCAAGCTATGTTCATGTATATTCAATCAATGGCGCAACCGGGCAGATCACCGAAACACAAGTTGCCGACAACGGCGCCGGCACGAAGCCGATCTTCGTCAAAACGGCGGGACAGTATCTTTATGTATCAAATTTTTATAAAAATACGCTGAACGTGATGAGGAGGGACCCGGGCAACGGATCGCTCAGCCTTGCGTCAACAGTCAATGTGGGATCCAGGCCCTCGCATATAGCTCTCGGACCCGATGGCGCAAAATTGTATGTGGTCGCGGAAGGTGCCGGAACGGTCACGGCCTTTGGAATCAACCAGGCCAGCGGAGCCTTGGGCAGCCTCGGCACAAAGAGCGCGGGCAGCTTGCCGATAAGCGTCGTGATACATCCGGCAGGCAAGGCGGCCTATGTCATGAATTTCCAGTCCGTAGAAATACAGACCTTTGGAATCGATGCGTCAGGCGCGCTTGGCGGCAAACTGTAAAAACAATGCCATAATATTGCTGCAAAGGGGTAATACGTTTAACATCTATAGATATGGACAAGAGAGAGACCGCAGCGGCGCGCAACGGAAGAGTCATTGTTGTTGACGATGAACCACATCAAAGACTGATCATGGAAGAGGCCGTCAAATCACTTGGCTACGAAGTGGCCATCGCCGATTCGGGAGAAAAGGCGCTCGCGGCCATCCGGGCCGGCAGCTTTGATGTCCTCCTTACCGACATGCAGATGCCCGGGATGGACGGGCTCGCGCTTCTTTCGAGCGTGATGAGATATGATCCGAGCGTGAGTGTGATTGTTGTCACCGCTCATGGAACAATAGAAACGGCGGTGGATGCCATGAAACGGGGGGCCGAGGATTATCTTCTCAAGCCCGTTGAGTTCGAGGCGCTCGATCTTATTTTAAAGCGCGTGTTCGGCAAGCGCGACCTGGTGCGCGAAAACAAGAAGCTGATGAGCGAAAACGAGGCCTTGAAGCGCGACCTGGGTATCAAATTCCATCTTGCCAACGCGATCGGCAAGAGCCCCCAGTCGCAAAAAACACTCGAAGAAGTGAAAAAATACATGAAAAACCGCGCGCCCGTGCTGGTCCTTGGCGAGCAGGGAGTGGGACGCGATGATATTGCGCGGATGATCCATTACAACAGCCCCTGGGCACGCAGCGATCTCATTGTTTTCGATACGGCACATGTTCCCGAGGAGTTTCACGAAAACCATCTTTTTGGCGAAGAACTTACGATCGAGGGGGGGGTGAAAACGCCAAGCCGCCCCGGTCTGGTTGAAAAGGCGCACATGAGCACGTTGCTTGTCATGGATATCCACAAGCTCCATGAGCGCGTGCAGCCGCTTCTTTCAAAAGTCATTCGCGAAGAAAAATCGCAGCGCATCGGGGGGCAGAAATTCTACCACGCATATGTGCGGCTGATAGCAACCTCCACCAAGCCGGAATTTGAAAAGGCCGCCGAGAGCAAGGAGTTCAGGAAGGATATTTACGACCTGCTCCGCGAAAACACGATCGAGATCGCACCGCTGCGTGAACGCAAGGAGGACATCCCGCTCCTGATTGCCGCCGCGGCAAAGCGCATCGGGGGTCTCGTGGGCAAGGAGATCAAGAAGATCGACAAGGATGTCATCGACAATCTGGCCGGCTATGACTTTCCGGGGAACAACCACGAACTTGATGCGATGGTCGAGTCGGCGGTGATCCGGTGCAATGAAGAGACGCTCAAATGGGAAAACTTTGCGCGGCCGGGAACCCAGCGGGCGGCGCCAGGCGCGCAGAAAAAATAGGGAGCGGAGGACGGATGGCTGGAAAACCGGCAATACTTGTTGTTGACGATGAGGCCCACCAGAGAACGGCTCTTGGCGAGTTCCTGTCCGGGTCCGGATATGCGGTCAGCGCCGCTGCCGGTGGCACTGAGGCGCTCGAAACCCTGAAGTCAAATCCTGCCATTTCAATCGTGATGACGGACATGTCCATGCCGGGCATGGACGGAATCGAACTGATCAAGCAGGCGAGGGCGGCAACCCCGGCCCTTGATTTCATTGTCATGACGGCTCATGGGACGATAGCCACCGCCATAGACGCCCTCAAGGCCGGCGCCTCCGACTACATGCTCAAGCCCCTTGAATACGACGAGGTGCTTCTCAAGCTCGACCAGCTGGCGCGAACCCGCAAGCTTGAGGCAAGGGCCGAGCGGCTTGAGAAGGAAAATGAAAGGCTCCGCGGCGGGAACATTGTTGTGGCCGAAAGCTCTTCAATGAAGGGGTTGCTGGCAAATCTTGAGAAAGCCGCAAAAACCGATGCAACGGTCCTGCTTTGCGGCGAGACCGGATCGGGCAAGGAAGTGCTCGCGCGTTTTGTCCATGCGGGCAGTCAGCGCTCAAAAGGCCCGTTTGTCGCGGTCAATTGCAGCGCGATTCCGGAAAATCTCCTTGAGAGCGAATTTTTCGGGCATGAAAAAGGATCATTCACGGGCGCGGACCGGAGGATGACCGGATATTTTGAACAAGCCGACGGCGGCACGCTGCTTCTTGACGAGATCGGGGAGATGGACCTCAAGCTGCAGGCAAAGGTGCTGCGCGCGCTCGAAGAGCGCAAGATCAGGCGCGTGGGCGGAGGTACGGACATTCCGGTGGATGTCAGGTTCATTGCCGCCACCAACAAGGATCTCAAACAGCGCGTATCCGAAGGAAAGTTCAGGGAAGACCTGTTTTTCAGGCTCAACGTCGTCAGCGTTTTCATCCCGCCGCTCAGGGAGCGCAAGGATGACATCGGCCCGCTGGTGAAGCATCTGGCCGAAAAACACTCAAAAAGCCTGGCAACCCAGCTCCATGGCGTGGACGACGGCTATGTGTCGGCGCTCAGGGGATATGCATTTCCGGGCAATGTGCGCGAGCTTTCAAACATTATAGAGCGTTCCATGATTTTCATGAGCGGGGGCAGGTTGACCCGTGAAGCGCTTCCGGCTGATGTCGGCGGGAGTGTGGCGGCCGGTGTCGCCGCTGCCGTCGCTTCCGCGCCCGCTGCCTTGTCGATTGCCCCGGGCAAACCGCTTGCGGATCTATCGGCGGATTTTGAAAAGCAGGTGATTGAAGGCACGCTTGCTTCAAATGGCGGGGACGTCGAGAAAACCGCCGAGACACTCAAGGTTTCGCGATCGGCGCTTTATTCAAAAATTTCAAAATACGGGATCAAATAGGAGGGCGGAATGAATCGTTTGAAGGGATTGCTGGTGTTGTCTATTTCCGGGGGGCTGCTGGTGACGGCAGCATGCAGGCAGAAGGAGCAGGCGCCGGCACCGGTCGCGCC
>Ga0208375_1001900_pt1 | contig 21215 bp, 27 predicted proteins | sample RifOxyD1_FD_184038 | JGI IMG/M metagenome (GOLD analysis project Ga0208375, IMG submission 184038) | Soil microbial communities from Rifle, Colorado - Rifle Oxygen_injection D1 (SPAdes) | ecosystem: Environmental > Terrestrial > Deep subsurface > Rock core/Sediment | place: Rifle, Colorado... | reverse complement strand
TGCATCAGTCTCATCTTCAACTTCATCTTCCAGCGTCGTCATAAACATTCCAACAATCGCTAGAACAAATCCCAAAAATAAAAAATATCCTCCACGGAAGATTAATGAACTTGAAATTGCAAATCCAGTCACACTAGGAGAAAAACTAATCAATATTATTGCCAGTCCAATCCAAGACAAAAAAATTCCCATCACTCTTTTTTTATTCATTAAATTATAAGGAGAAAGAAGTTTATTAATTTTTTTAAAGAATTAATATCTCTTTTTGCAATCTGGGCAGTATCTAAAGTTTGGTTCAGGTAATCTAAAAGTATATTCTCTCTCATCGTCAGGATCAAATCCTGGTGGAAGCCCTTTTCCGTAATTATTTTTCTTTTTTGCCTTGGCTATTAAATTAGGTATGTCTTTGGCCCACTTTTCTCTCATCTCCTTAGTAATTTTAGTTGGGGGTTTTGGTAAATCATCTTTTCTTATTTTTTTGTCTATACTCATAAAAAAATAAACAAAAAGAAGTTTATATAAATTTATGTAAAAATAATCTAACAAATAAAAAAAATAAAAACTCACTGCAAAAACAGTGAGTGTATAAAAATTAAAAGCTTAACAAATTAATATTATTGCTTGTCGCAGAAAAATTCTTTGCAACTATATTTTTGCATCCGACATCTTCTGCTGCGCCGATAACTGAACTTGTAACTGTGCCGTCGATAACTATTGCTTTTGGTTTCTTTGAAATTCTATTCAGAGTACCAACAAGAGTTTTAACTGTAACAGCTCTCATTTCTTCGAGATTCTCATCAAGAATTATTGCCTTTCCGCTTCCCTCATTTCCCTTGAAAATTTTTTCAAGTTTTTCTGTTTCAGCGTCACTAAGTTCTTCGTTTTCTGCTGGCTTTGAAACCGGCATTGGCTCTTCTCTTCTTTGATGGTATCTTGAATCATATGAATTGCTTCTGTTTCTTGCAAGATATTCTTCAACAGTCATCTTCTTTCTAAGCGTCATAAGAATTTCTTTTCCCATCAGCTCTTCGACTTCTTTTCCGTCGGGAGCAATTGCAATGTACTTAATCTTTGCATTGTCAAGAACGTTTTGGATTATTAATTTTCCACCACGGTCTCCATCAACATAAAGAGTTATTTCCTTATCCTGAGAAAGTTCTTTTATTCCTCTCGGAAGTTTGGTTCCATTCATTGCAACAACATTTCTTACGCCGTTTTTCATAAGATTCACTAAATCAGCACGACCTTCGACAAGAATTATTTCTGGTCCTGAGATATCTCCGCAAGGAGCTTTGTCTTCACCGTATTCAGCAACCTCTCCAAGTTTGAAATGACTCTTTATCTCGTTAGAAATTTCTCTTGAGTCCGTTGAACCTTGAATTTGTGTTAAAAGTTTTTTTGCTCTTTCAACAATATAATCTCTCTTGCTTCCTCGAACATCTTCAATTTTTTCAATCTCAATGTGGGCATCACTTGGACCAATTCTTTCTATTGTTTCAATCGCTGCTGCAACCAAAGTTGTTTCAGACTGATCTAACGCAGTAGGAATATGAATTTTTCCAGTAGTTCTTCTGTCAGCTCTTTCAAGATCGACTTCAATTCTTCCGATTTTTCCTTCCTTCTGAAGTTCTCTCATTTCGAGTTCGTTACCAAGAAGACCTTCGGTCTGTCCGAATAAAGCTCCGATTACGTCCGGCTTTTCAAGTGCGCCTTCTGCTGTGAAGTTTGCATGTATCATATATTTTATCGATACTGGACTTACTTTCGCCATTTTGGTTCTCCAAAATGGTTACTGAAAATCTTTGCATTTTCTATTGCCATTTTATTTTGTTTTCTCCATTTGTTTAATTTTTTTAAACCTTAAAGGTTTATTGGAGTGAAAATTTTGTTTTTCACTCAGTAATCAATGCCAAAAAGTAAAATACTCTGTCATTGATTATAGAAAAATATCTTTTAGAACCAGTGCTCTGGTTTCGTACTAATACACAAGGCCGATTTCCGTCGGGAAAGTGAATGTGAGTGTGAATAATCTAATAAGGATATTTTCCTAATAATTAAGAATAGGAAAGGCGGTTTAAAAATGTTTTGGGAAAGTCTGAGAAGTGTCCCCACTTCTTTTTAAACTTCAATAAATTATTTTTAGTATGGAATTTGAAATTGATGTTTCGGGTGAAGATATTTTCAACAAAGATTATACAATTTGCGTTGCCAATCGAGACAAAATTATCAAAGGATTTAAGTTTTCTGAGAGTTTAATCAGCCCTTTATTGTCGAGGTATAATCAGGGAATGTATAAATATTCTAATTCTAAAAAAGGAAAATCTGATATGAAAATAAGAGTTTATTGTGTTGTGATATATCATTTATTCAAGTCACTTAATCTTTCTGGAGAAATTTCTTTGAACATTTGTAGAGATTTTACTGGGAGAGAAGATGATATTCGGAAGTCTTTAACTTACTTTCTTGAAAAAGAACTTGGGCTGAAATTGAACGGCAGAATTTATTTTTGCACTTTAACAAAAGAATCTAATGCACACCATTATTCTTTTCTTATGAGATTTGATAATAAGAACCAGATGAAAACTTATCTAAAAATAAGTCTCGAAGATATCGAAAAATTTCTTAAAAAATAAATGTACCAACGGAGACTACAAGAGTATCGCAACCCTAGTTTACCCTTTCAGGCTCGGTTAAACCTTACTGAACGAATGCCCTAGCAGTTGGCACTTCTTTTAGAGAGTATTGAGGTTTAAATAATTTTCGGAGATGAAATTTATTCCAATAATTTAGCCTTTTCCGGGGCTTCTTCAATCAAAAGAGAAAGTCCTGTTTTAAGATTAGACAATGCTTCATCAACAGTTTCCCCGAAGTCGCTGACCCCTAATTCAGCGCAATTAACAACAAACATTTTTTTATTGTCAACTAATTCTTCATGAATCGTAACATTACAAGATAATTTGTTTTCCATATAGAGTGAGAGAATTAAAATTTTATAAATGCATTGTTTTCTTACGTCTTTATTCAGTTTCTAACTAAATTAACTTCTCTAAGATTTACATTTCTTTTCTTAAGTGCAGAGTCTACTTGTTTATCGCTACAATTTTTTGTTGTTATTCTTTTAATCCTTCCCAACAAATCTCTTTGGATATTCATTTCGCATTTGTTGTTCATATTTCTTTTCCTCCTTTTTATCTTCAGTTTTATTTATTTGATTCCTAGAAATTATCTCTTTTTATAAATCCTTTCTAAAGAAAATTTTAGTAAAATTACTTTATCCAAGGCGTTTTTCTTCTCTGTCCGTTTTGTCCACTAATCATATACTCCTTTTTCTTACCTAACTTTTCATACAAACCCATCAATCTTTCTTTGATTTCTTTTTTTTCAAAATCCGAAAGTCTTAGTTCAAGCATTTTTTCATAAACCCGAACTGCATTGCTTCGTTTCAGCTGGCTTTCATAATTTTCTGCTTGTTTTCTATAAAGTTCTTTTATTTTATTGTAAATCCATGCTCTTTCTTCGGAAGTCATATTCGCGTAACCTTTCTGGATAGTTTTATCGACGTGTTCAAAAAATCCACCGCTTATCAACGACTCACATTCTTTTACACAGAAAGAACCTTTTTCAGCGTCCTTGAGTGAATAAATCGCCGCGTTGCTGTATGATTTCGCCGCATCGAAAAACATTCCTTTTTTTTCATAAATTCTTGCCAGCTTTAAATAAATAAATTTTTTCATTTCACTTGTAATTTCTGGCTCTCTCAAAAATCTCAACAGATGATCAATCTGCACAAAATCGCCCAGCCCACCCAACACACTTTCTATCTCGCTGTGCGTCATATTCTTATTTAGCATAGCAAGACACCGAAAACAGAGTTTTTAAGATTTTGGAGAATTAAAGAATAATTTAGGCAATCCTTTTTTTGCTCTTTTTTCATTTATTTCTGTGATATATTCTTCTCTTTCATCATTTAGCATATCTGGAAATGCTTCATGCAATTCTTTTACGAATTCATAATCTTCTCTTCCTGCATCAGTTTGTATATATCCTCTAACATCCCATCCCTCTTTTTGAGTTATTCCAAAAATTTTTGGGAAATCATCAAATAAGTGGTTTGCTGAAAGTATTTCTAAACTTTCTGCAGTATAAACTCTTTGTTCATCATTCCATACCCCATAATTCCATGGGACGTCAGTCAAAAGCTTGCGATTCTTCTTACACGCTTTGAAAATTTTTCCCATTATTTCAATAAAATCTTCTGTTTGAGTTTTCATTTTATTATTTCCAGTATTATTTTTACTATTCCTTCAGTTTTAATCACAGAACTATCAAAAACAGTTTCTCCCAAAACTTTATGCGGATTTTTCCAATACCTTTCGACATCTTCATCAGTTATTTTATATTTTATATCGGGAATTTCTCTAATCCTACTTCTTTGCTGACAAACTTCAAGTGGAGGATAAAGCAAAAAAGAAAACAAATTGTAATTATTTTTTGAAGCAAGTTTTTTGTAACTTTCATATTGCCCATGAATTGAGGAATGAATGTCTGCGATGATGTCTCGTTTCTCTTTCATCAATAAATTTGCTAAATATAACGTCGTATCAAAAGCAATTTTGTCTCGCCAATCAGAACTCATTCGATAATCAATCGCTCTTTTTATAGAATCCTGGTCAACCAAACTAGATTCTTCCAAATTTTCTAATAGAGCTCTTGCCGTCGTTGATTTACCCGCACAAATCGGCCCGCGTATTAAAATTAATCTTTTCATTCTAAAAACTATTTTCCCAATGCTAAAATTTCTTCTGGCAAAATCCCCTTCCAAGTGTAAAACCGCCCAAGTACCGTTGTAAATTCTGAATTCTTAAATTTAGAATTAATATAATCTGCAATTTGTTTTGGGAGAGGAAAACCCTTTGACATAATAATTAACTCTCTCGCGTCCGAAGAATAATTACATCCAACCCAGCAATTTGGGTCGAATATTCCAGGATTATCAAAAGTCACATCATAAGTTGCTCCTGGAATTTGGTCCCGAGTTCTTAGATTATCAATCCGTAATCCATCTACATTACTAAAAAGATTTTCTAATCCCCGAATTAATTCTTCTTTTTTTATGGATTGTCTTTGATTAACTTTCTTTGGGGCAAGATATTCTTCTCTTGAAACTTCTCCCATAGCCACGCGCAAAGCGCCGACAGAATTCATAAAATTTACTGTCTTAACAATTTCGTCTGGTTTTAACATTTTATTTTGGGGTTAATTTACTTTTTAAATTTTATTTTTCTTCCATCAACTTTTTTTTAAATTCTTCCAAATCTTTTTCCAACTTGCTTTTTCCTTTAATGTGTAACTGTCTTGAACTACGAACAGAACCATAAACCATTTCTCCGTCGCGTTTTTTATTTTGTTCATTAGAATATATGTAATCTACAAGCCATCCTCCAGCTGTACTATTTACTATTTTATACTTTTTTGATTCTAAAAAATTCGAGAATAAATTTGCTTCTTTTCTACTTAGAACATATGTAATTGATACTATTTCTTTCATTTTAATTCCTTAGAACTATTCTCTAAAGTCAACCACCTAAAAATTATTTACTGCTTTTTCTTAGTAATCTCAATACACATACCAGCTGCAACAGTTGCACCAGCATCTCTTACTGCGAATCTTGCCATGTAAGGATTTGCCTTTTGAGTTTCAAGACACAAGTTTCCAATTGGTCTTATTCTAACTTTAGCAACATCTCCATTCTTTAAGAAATCAGGATTCTGTTTTATAACTTGACCAGTCTTAGGATCAATCTGTTCAATCAATTCTACAAACTGACACGGAACCTGAGCAGTGTGAATATGGAAAACAGGAGTATATCCTTTTGCTAAAACCGTTGGATGGTTAATAACTGCAATCTGTGCGATGAATTCCTCAACAATTGAAATCGGTGAACTAGCGTCACAAATAACATCTCCTCTTGCAATATCTTTCTTTCCAACTCCTCTGATATTAATTCCAACATTATCTCCTGCTTGAGCTTCAGGAAGTGCTTCATGATGCATTTCAACAGTCTTAATTTCACCAGGAACACCCTTTCCAGTTCTTCCAGGTAATACTATAACTTTTTGTCCAGGTTTCATAATTCCTGTTTCAATCTTTCCAACTGGAACAGTTCCAATTCCGGTAATTTCATAAACATCTTGAATCGGCATTCTCAAAGGTAAACCAGTAGGTGGCTCAGGCATTGGGAACATATCTAATTGTTCTAAAATAGTTGGTCCCTTATACCAAGGCATTTTGTCTGATTTCTTAACAACATTATCTCCCATTTGTCCGCTAACAGCAAGGAAAGAAGTAGTTTCCGGATTTATTCCAACTTGTTTCAAAAGTGCTGAAACATCTTCTTTAACTTTTGTGAATTTTGGCTCTTCATACTTTCCCATATCCATTTTATTGACGATGATAGCAACATTTTTTACACCCATAGTTCTTAACAACCACAAATGTTCTGTTGTTTGAGGCTGAACCCCATTCATTACATCAACTACAAGGAAAGCAGCATCAGCTTGTGAAGCTCCAGTAATCATGTTCTTAACAAAGTCTCTGTGACCTGGTGCGTCGATGATTGTAACTTCGAATTTTTGTGTAACAAGTTTCTTGTAAGATAAGTCAATAGTAACTCCTCTTTCTCTTTCTTCTTTAATATTATCCATAACGTAAGCGAATTCAAAACCAGCCTTATTATATTTAGCAGCTTCCTCTTTCAATTTCTGCATTTGCTGTTCTGGAATCATTCCTGAATCGTACATCAATCTACCAATACAAGTTGATTTTCCTGCATCAACGTGCCCAACGAAAACAACATTTAGATTTGGTTTTGTTTTAGCCATGTGAAATTATTGAAAAAGTATATTTATAAACTTTTCGGAGATTTTTTGAGATTTATTTTTCCCGACGGGATATTTTTTCTGAAATTTATTTTAAAACTTTTCTTTCCGTTTTCTTTATTTCTTTTTCCATCCACAAACTTGGAAGTCTTCCAGAGATAACTGCAAAAATCATTCCAACAACTGCAATGAAAAATTCTCCAAACCCGATTAGCATTCCTACTGACGCTGAAAACCAAATACTTGCCGCCGTCGTCAAATTTGCAATATGATTACTTTTGTCTACCAAAATTATTCCTGCACCAAGAAAACCAATTCCAGTCACAATCTGCGCTGCAATTCTTGCCGGTTCATTCGGGTCCATCATCAACGATAAATAAGTAAAAATCATCGCTCCGCCGGTAACAAGCAAACTCGTTCTGACGCCATAAGGTTTTCCTCTTAATTCTCTTTCTAGTCCAATAATAAAAGCAATAACAAAAGTTATTCCGAATTTAATAAGAATATCTTTGTGAGCGACAAACACATCTTGAATCATAATCAACATAGACAAAACGTATTTATAAAAATTGTCTTTATAGAAATTCGAAAAATCAAAATAAAAAATATTAAAAATCTAAAATAAAATTAATTTATTATTTTCTCTTTTTCTTCACGCGAAGCGACTGCGCCAATCTTTGCACACAAAGTTGGGACCGAACTCGTGAGAGTCTCGGCGAGCGTCAGTGAAATAAATTCCAAAAATTATTTCTTCTTTTTCTTCACTGCTTTCTTTTTTACAACTTTTTTTGTTTTACATCCACAAGTTCCGCACATTTTTTACACCCCAATTTAATTGAAAAAAACAACAAAGATGAAATATATAAATGCTATGCAATTTTATTTTAAATTAATTCCCCTTGCTTCTAAAAAATCATTTACACCAAAGGTTGTGAGATTCGGATTTCCATTGTTTAATCTTTTATGATACTCTTCATATGCCTCTTGAAAAATTTCACTTTTCTTTGGGTCGGATAATTCAATTTGATAAATTTCTCTTATTTGTCCTAAACTCATTGGGTAATAAATACATCCCTTAAATTTTGTTTTCAAAACTTTTTTATATTCGTCTAAGGCAATTTGGAAAAATTCTTCTCTTCCTTCTTTGTCTAATTTTCCCATAGCTTTTTCTTCAAGAATTCTCGCTCTTGCTCTAAGAACTGAACCCGAGTAAATACTTTCTTGATACTTCTTGAGAAATTCTTCGCTTTCTTTCATAAACTTTGTTGGATCTCCTGATACATATCCTTCTGGCCAGGTAATTTTTTTTATCTCGTTTTCCAAATAAACCATTTCAGAAAATTCAGGGGGGATAAGTGCTTGTTTTTTTGCAAGTTCGACTTTCTTTTTTATAATTTCATTTTGATCTTTCCCGTCGCCAAAGAGCCAATCCATAAATTCATTAGGATTTTCCTGCGCTGCCCCTGTTAATTCTGCAATATCCTCTAGAACATTTGTTCTTGCATAATTACTTACAAAACCAAGTTTTTGATTTTCGGTTAAATCTTTTTTGTTTTCATCTACTAATCTTGAAAGTCCTTTTGTTTTAGAGAATATCTGTTCTCTTTCTGTTAAGTAAAAACTTTTTCCATTTTTGTCTATTGCCAATTTTTTCCATTCCTCCAAAAACTCTGGATTTTTCTCCATAATTTCAAATGTCTTTGCGTGTTTGATTTCATGCGTAATTGTATGCCGACCCCCACCGCTTTTGAGAATGATTCTATTAGATGAAGGATTGTAAAGTCCGCTATATTCAGTACCTATTACATTTGCAAATTTTTCAAATAAAGATTTTTTTAGATAATTATCGCTTTCTATTTCGATAGAATTAATATTAAAATTTCTTGTGGCTTTTTCTTCTTTTACAACGTCATAAATTATTGATACGTTTGAGAGATTTTTTTCTACATCTCCATCCCAACCAAGAATAGGAAATCCAACTTGATTTTCAAATTCAACTCTTTCTTTCGACGGATGTGACATATGGCACCAATCATTAAATCGTTGAGGTAGTTCACTTGCTAAATACAAAAACTCAAACGGAAGAAGAACTATTCCAGCTGTTGCTATTGCTTTTCTAATTTTCTTTAAAATTTTTCCCATAAACAGGCGATAGAATTACCTTATATAAACTTTTCGAATTTGTTACCACACAAAAGAAATAACAGTTTTACTGATTCTCAGATAATCCTTTTCTTGTCCTTATCTTTTTGATTATTTCAATCTGCAAATTTTGTGGAAGTTTTTCAAATTGCTGGTCCAACAGCGACGATGTTCCTCTTCCTTCTGTTGCACTTCTTAAATCCGAACTCCATCCAATCATTTCTGCAACCGGAAGTTTTGCCTTGATACTAACATTTCCAAATTCTTGATTAACTTCCAACATCTGTCCTCTCTTTCCGCTTACTAACTTTGTTGCTTCTCCTAAGAATTTTTCCGGAACTTCAATTACATGAATCTGTAATGGTTCAAGAATTGCCGGTCCAGCATTTTCCATCGCTGCTTTAATCGATTCTCTAACTGCAGGATAAACTTGTGCTGGTCCTCGATGAATTGCATCTTCATGAAGTTTAATATCTTTCAAAGAAAATTTCATTTTTGTACATGGCTCTCTTGCTAACGGCCCAGCATCCATAACCATTTCGAACGCGTCCAAAACCATTTCAATAACTTCACCGATGTGAACTTCCCCTTTAGTTTCATCCATGAAAATATTTCCTTTGTAAACATCTCTTATATTCCTAATATCGTCTCCACTCCAACCCATTTTAGAAAGTTGGTCTGCAAGAGCATTCGATTTTTTCTTAACTCTGCCTTCAGGAATGTCTCCTTTCTCGACGGCACTAAATGTTTCTTCGTCCAAGGGTTCAACTTTTATAAAAAAGCTATTATGTCTGTTCGGAGATTTTCCTTCTTCAGTGCCAGAGATTTTTGTTACAGTCTCTCGGTAAACGACAATCGGTGCAGATGTTTTAACTTCCAATCCTTTTTCTGTTTTAATTCTGTTTTCAATAATTTCCAAATGAAGTTCACCCATTCCTGAAATCAATGATTCTCCAGTCTCTTCGTTAATTGTAACTTTCAGCGACGGATCTTCTTTCTGAACTTTTCTAAGAATTTCAATCAGCTTCGGCAAATCAGCTGTTCTAACAACTTCAATTGATTTAGTAATAACTGGCTGGAAAAGATGTTTAATCTCTTCAAAAGGAGTTTGTTCTTTTTGCGTGATTGTGTCCCCAACGTCGACATTCAAACCTGAAATTGCAAGAACATTTCCTGCTGGAACTTCTTCTAATTGTTCCGGCTTAATTCCATTGTAAACTAAAACTTGTTGAATTTTTCCTGGTTTTTTTGCAAGATTACACCAGACGTCCATTCCACTTTTCATAGTTCCCGAGAATAATCTCCCCGCAGAAATTTCTTTTCCTGAACGAGGGTCAATAACAATTCTTGTGATAACAAAAGCCAATTCTCCATCCCTTTTACAATTTAACAAGTTCTGCCCAAATTCGCTGTCTAATTCGCCTTTCCAAATTTTTGGGATTCGATATTTTTGTGCGTCGACGGGATTTGGTAAATGTTTTACTACCATGTCTAAAATAACTTCATTCAATGGAGCGTTTTTCCAAACCCAATCAGTTCTTTCTGCTTCACTCATTTCATAAATATTGTAAATATCTTTGAAGTTGATTCCTTTCTTAATCATAAACGGTGCAGACATTGCCCAATTTTCCCTTGCTGAACCAAACGCAACACTTCCATCAGCGACGGAAACTTTCCATTTCTCTTTAAATTCTGGTTCTGAAACTTGTTCTAAAAGCATATTAAACTCATGAATAATTTTTTTGAATCTTTCCTGCATCTGTTCTGGGGTTAATTTAAGTTCTTTGATTAATCTGTCAACTTTATTTATGAACAAAACTGGCTTTACTCTTTCTCTAACAGCTTGCTTGACAACAGTTTCTGTCTGGGGCATTATTCCTTCACTTGCACAAACCAAAACAATTGTTCCGTCGATAGCTCTCATTGCTCTTGTAACATTTCCTGAAAAATCAACATGCCCCGGGGTATCAATTAAGTTAATCAAATATTCAGAACCTGCGAACTCGTGAGCCATAGAAACATTTGCAGCGTCGACGGTCATCAATCTTTCTTGTTCATCTGAATGTTGCCAAGTCGTCATACCTTCTTCTAAGTCACCAGCATTTTTCGAAGACATCATCCCTGCTGCAGCCAAAAGATTATCGGTAAAGGCGGTTTTTCCGTGGTGAATATGTGCAGATGTACAAATATTTCTGATGTTCTGCTGATTAGATGTTAGTCGGTTTATCTTATCAATTGATGTTTCTTTTGCCATTTTTTTATTGTTTGTGTTTAAAATGGATTATTGAAAAGTTCCAAAGAACTTTACTTTTGCCATGTATAAAATCTGAGAAAATAGTTTTTAAACTTTTGGTGAGAAAGAAATCTATTAATCTTTAGCGTTTTTTATCAAATCCGAGCTTGCTCTTATTTTTTCTCCGAGCCCATCAACAATCATGATGTTATGTGCGTCACAGATTTTTTTCTCAGGGATCTCATTGCTATATCTATCCCCCCCTTTTGCAAAAATTTCGAATGGTTTTTCTTTATGAATTTTTTCAAGTGTTTTACAAACGGAAGAATCCTCGTCGATAGAAAGGACCACTTCATCAACCCATTTTACTGCGTTAAGAATTTTAATCCTGTCTTGTTCGGACATAAATGGTTTCCCCTTTTTTAGGATTGCTTGTTTATCGTTGTTAACAATACAAATAAGGTAATTTTCTTTTCCATAAAGATTCTTTGACCGTTCCAAATATTCCAGATGTCCGACGTGAATTGGGTCAAAATATCCACTTACTACAACAATCATTTAATTTTAAAGAGATGAGATTATAAAAAGATTTGTTTATTTTGGGAGATATTTCCAAGTTTCAAATCTTGATTAAAACAAACATTTTATAAGTATAAAATTTTAAACATTTACATGCGGGTGTGCCAGAGCTGGTCAAATGGGCAGGACTTAAGATCCTGCGGCTTTATGCCTGCGCAGGTTCGAACCCTGTCACCCGCATTAAGGTTTCTTTTTTAGAAAAAAAGAAACTATTATGGTAGAAAAAACTAAAGATGGAAAAGAAAAGAGATTTAAAAAATTCCGATGGATGGAGAAAATGTCTTGAAAATCTTCCAGAAGCATACAAAAAATGGTTCCAAGAAGAAAAAGAATTTTTATTTAAAAACATTAAAAGAGATTCAAAGATTCTAGAAGTTGGTTGTGGCGACGGAAGAAGCATTAATGATTTATTAAAAATCTCTGAAAATATAATTGGTTTAGATATAGACGAGAATTCTGTAAAAATAGGGAAAGAAAGATTTGCGAAATATAATAAAGTAAAAATCGTTTTAGGAGATGCAAATAGTCTTCTTTTTGAAAATAAAATTTTCGATTGTATAATTTGTATAGGAACTTTCGCTAATTTTGGCGAAGATAAATTTAGAATTTTAGAAGAAATGAGAAGGGTTTTGAAAGATGAAGGCAAGATAATAATTAGTGTTTATTCTAACGAGGCTCTTAAAGAAAGATTAGCTCTTTATAAAAAACTGAACTTTAAAATAAAAAGAATTGAAACAAACAAAGGAATAGTAACTTGCATTTTCGATGATTTCAATACAGAAGGAATTTCTGAACAATTTTCAGAAAAACAATTAAAAGAAATTGCAGAAAAAGTTAATCTTAATATTGAAGAAATAAAGAAAACGAAAAATAAAATTGCTTATCTGTGTTTATTCTCTAAATAAAAATGTCCCGCAAAAAATTAATTTCATTTTTAGTTTTTCTAGTTTTTTTACTAATTGCATTTAACTATAATTTCCTTGATAAAAAATTAACTGGTTTTGTTGTTGATTCTGAAACTGCTGTTGTTCAAAGAATTGTCGACGGAGATACACTAGAACTCGCGGACGGAAGACATGTGAGATTGCTCGGAATAAACACACCAGAAAAAGGAGAAATTTATTCTTCAGAAGCAAAGAATTTCACGACAGAAAAACTTCTCAACAAAACAGTTCGCATGGAATTCGGAAAAGATAAAATTGATTTATACAATAGAACTCTTGCCTATGTTTTTGTCGACGATGAATTCTTTAATGTTCAACTTGTTGAAAATGGGCTTGCCAATTTTTATTTTCCTTCTGGAAAAGATTCTTACTACAAACAGTTCAAATCTTCCTGGGAAAAATGCATTTCAGAAAATAAATATTTGTGCGAAAAATCCCACGATTCGGCATGCATAAAATTAAAAATTCTTAATGTGGCAGAACAAACGGCAACTTTTGAAAATATTTGTTCTTATTCTATAAATTTGAAAAATTGGGATTTAAAAGATGAAGGAAGAAAGCATTTTGTTTTTCCGGAATTTGACGTCAGGCCAAATCAAAACTTTTTAGTTATCGTCGGAAACGGAAGAAATAATGAAAATGAAATTTTCTGGGACAGAAAAGATTATGTCTGGACAAAATCAGGGGATACTTTATTTTTGCGAGATGAAAACAATAAACTTGTTTCGTGGTTTAGTTATTGAAAAGATTTAAAAATAAAAAAATCTTAAACTTTAAATGGGGTGGGAGAAATACTTTCTTGCGTCGGTAGGTTTCTTATTCATAATGATATTTTCTTTATCTCTTGTTAATAGCGATGATATTATGGTAGTTGAGGCGAATTTTCAAGGGTATGCTGAAAGAATTAGTATTGAAGTTCCAGATTACCTTTACCTTGGTGAAGTCACTAGAGACAATCCCGTTTCAGAAGAAATAAATATCAAAGTAAATGACACCGGGAATATTGATGCAATGGTGATTCCAACTTTGTCGTCTGATTCTCCTGAAGTTTTTAATTATCTTTATTTCAGAAAATACAAAACTTCCAATGGGACAAATGTTATTCCAACCAGAATTGGTTCTTTCGAAGTGAATGTCAGCAAGCATAGTTCAACCAGCTTTTACATGAGTTTGAATCTTACTGATTTTAATGGAACTTTGAACTCAGATAATCTTAATTTAAATTCTTCAGTTCAATTTTTGGGTATAGCAAGATAGCACAATAAATTTAATAAATAATAATTTAATCCCAATTTCATGAAAATTGTCGCGTTCCTGTTTGTATTTATCTTCCTGTTAAGTTTTTCCTCTGCTCTTCAGATCGGTGTTTCACCAGCACATCTAACTCTTTCATCAGAAATTAACAAAAAAGTTTGTTCAAAAGTGGTTGTTGATTCTGACAGACAAATAACAATAAACATCGAAGATAAATGGGGTAAAATAAAAAGCAAGAATATTAATGAGTATAATTTTAGTGCCAAAGATGTTGGAGTAGAAATCTTTCTTCCGGAACCTTTTTCCATCGATAAGACCAAGGAAATTGAAATTTGTTTTCTAACAAAAAAATCTGGAAAATATTATGGGCTTATATCTTTCAATTCAGGTGGTGGTTTTGTTGGTGTCGGTCAATGGATTGAGATTAATGTCCGAAACAATTTTCTTCCTAAAAGTTTAACCATGACAGGTGCGACAATTGGAGTTAAAAAACAAAGTATAAAATATTTTTTAATTGGTTTAACTTTTTTTCTCGAGCTCGGACTGTTATATCTTCTTTTGAAATTAAAAAATAAATCAAGAACTAAATTAGTATAAAAATAAAAAATTTTCAGAGATTATCAGTCTTCATCTGAATCGCTATCATCGCTAGAGTCGTCATCTTCCGGCCATTCGTCGTCGGAGTCCTCTGTTGATTCGTCTTCTTCGTAGTCTTCGTCTTCAGCCATTTTTGGGTTGTTTAAAACGGTTTTTGCATATCCTCGTTTAATTAAAAAACTACAACCCTGTTGCTTATTTAAATCTTTTGATAACTCTAAAATTCGAGTTGGTTTCCTAAATTTTTCTCATCGGAAAACTTTATAAGTGAATTTCCGCTCAAATTTTAGACAGTCTTAATTTAGATTAAGATTTGTCAATGCCCCGTTAGTACAGAGGCCAAGTATGCGGCCCTTTCATTTGACAACTTTGTTGGCAAATTACTGGGAGATTTACAAAAAATCTCTCTATCAAACTTTTTGTCGCACAAAAAGAAAAAAAGTAACAAAGTAAAAAAAGAACGGCCGAGACCCGGGTTCGAATCCCGGACGGGGCATAATAAGATTGAGTGAAACGAAATCTTATATTTCTTCGGTGATTTGAATGCGTTAAATTCAAAAATATTTCAATCCCGAAGGGATTACCCGTTTCGAATCCGAGCGATTTCATTTTCAAAAAATTCTCGAAGAGCAAAAATAAAAAATCGAAAATGGGGTCGCGAGCAGGACGGGGCATTTAGAAGAAACAAATACAAATTATTAAAAAGAAATAATTCTAAAATAGCATATGAAAAGAATCTTTATTTCCTCTGTCTTTTTGATAATAATCTTTTCAATGTTTGTATCTGCGTTGTCATTTGGGTCATCTGACGACAAGATAAAAATTCACTCCTTAGAACAACTTTGTTCTATTGAAAAAAAAGACTTGCATTGTGAAACTTTATTAGGTTTTTTTATTCTTAATAAAACTAACACTCAAATCAGTTTTGATATATATGATGGTTACGGCAGCAGAATAGTAGATTTTGATAATAAAAGTATTTCTTTGTGTGATTGGCCACAAAATAACAAACAAGATGTTTACAATCCTTACCTTAGATTTAATTTAAGTTGCCATTCTGAAATAAGCTTATCCAAAGAATTTCCTCGTTTTGATGAGTTATTAATAAAGATAAATCCTCTGAATTTAAACGAAACAGCATATTACTTGTTTTTTAACTATACTGTAAAAAATTTTATTATGAGCGACCCAGTTTATAATGCATTATTTTTCAATGTAGGCAATTTTCCGAATAACGCTTTGATATATCGTAGCATTGTTCTTCCGAAAAATTCCATTATTGAATCCAGTAGCTTATATAACATGAATATATTTGCCACTTTGAGTGATGGGAGGAGAGTCATCTTTACCGACCAACCAAAATCTTTTTTTGAGTACAGAGATTGGGACAAAGAACAAAAAGAACAACAAAAGAGAGATATATCTATTATTTTTATTAGTCTAAGTTTCTCAATTCTTTTCTCACTTATTTTATCTAGAAAAAAACAAACCAAACGCACTAAAAATCTTTGGTTGCTGGGTGGCCTAGTACTTCTTGTTATCTCTTTTATTTTGTTCTATAATCTGATTGGTATAGTTTGGAGTATAGTACTAATCTTCTTTTTTGTCCTTTTACTTCTATTCATGGGACTCGCAAAAGCATCAGATGAACTGGATATGGGGAATGTGTCAAAATGGAGAGATTTTTACGAAATATTTAAAATAATAAAAGTAAACAAAATAAAGACGGTCTCTTTAATTATTCTGCCTATTCTAAGTTTAATATTCTATTTTTTGGAGGATTTTGTTCTACTCTTTATTTTACTAATCCTATTTGTGGTGGTAATTTTTGTGAAAACAAACAGACCTAGTAAATAATTTTTTCAATAATTTTCATCACAACAATCATTAAATATTCCCCCAATTTCGCAAAATTATGAAAATTTGCTTTTTGACAAATAATATTTCAACAAAGAATGAAGACTTGACAACTTATGATTTAGCTCTGTCTGCATTCAAACGCGGACATGAAATTTATTTTGGTGGAGTCGCAGACATCTATTCGCAAGATAGCGCCATCCTTGGGAATTTAAAAAAATTATCTCTTAATGAATTTCCCAAAATAAAAAAAAGATCTGACTTAGTTCGTGTAATAGAATCTTCTTCATTTGGAAGTTTTGATTTGTCCCCCTTTGATGTTTTATTCCTTCGGCATAAATATAAGAAACAGCAAAAAATTTCTGAAGATTCTCACAAGACTGCGAGAGAATATGCTTTTCATTTATCTGAGCGCGGAGTTTTTGTTTTAAACGATCCAAAATATCTTCCGTTTTCGTCATCGAAACTTGCAACAATTGGTTTGGAAAAATCAATTCTCGCGCACAAGCAACTTGCCTCGTCTAAATTTGACAAGCTTTATTCATTTTGTGAAAAAGATTTGAAATTTGAAGGAGTTCTAAAACCCGTCTCAGGTTCTGGTGGTGGAGATATTTTTTTCATCGAAAAGAAAAATCTTTCTAACACTCTAAAAAATCTTCTCGAGAAAGGACAAGTTGTTGCACAAAGTTTTATTCCAAATCATGGCGATAAAAGAATTTTAGTTTTGAATGGAGAATCAATCGGTTGGTACATGAGAGTTGCTCCCGAGGCTGGTGGATTAAATAATATTCATGCAGGTGGAAAAGCAGTTAAGTGTGATCTTGATGAAAGAGATTTAAAAATTTTAAACGCAGTAAAACCTCGATTAAAAAAATACGGAATGTATTTTGTCGGCGTCGATATTCTTGGGGGATATCTGAGCGAAATAAATTCAGAAAATCCTGGTGGAACAATAAGATGTGATTCCGTCGGTGGATTTAATACTAGAGAAAAAGTTGTAGAGTTCTTGGAAAATAAAGTTAAGAAAAAATAATTTCATAATTTGAAAAATTATTTTAAACACCTAGCCGAAAAGAAAAATTTACAGAGTCGTTCTTAGAACGCCTCTGCTCGGCATTTCACTCAAACAAGAATCTTTGAATCAATAAATGATTTTATTTTTTACTCGTGAAACGCCTCGACCAGGACTCGAACCTGGAAGCCACGAATGGCGCGGATTTTTACTATGAAAAAACTAGCAATCCGCTGCAATACCCTTATGCGATCGAGGCAAACATTAATTACTTAAAACATAAAATGCTTATAAGTTTTGTTGTTCACAAATCAGAAACCTTTAAAAAATCGACGGAACTGCCAGATATATCATAGCGGGGTAGAGCAGCTTGGAGTGCTCGCTAGGCTCATAAGAAAAGCCGTGGGTTTTCATTCTCACGTCGTTGATATGTGAAACCTAGAGGTCGTGCGGTTCAAATCCCACCCCCGCTATTTTTTTAATAATTCTTTTCCAAAGGTTTTCTTAAAAAATAAAAATCAATTTTATTCTTTTCTCACTTTAGAAAAGTTTGAATAATTCTTCTTTTCTTTTTTTGAAAGAATTTTCAAAACTTTCTTTATGAGAAGTTTGTAATTTTCGTGGAATATTAGTTTTCTTTGCCATTGTAGGAATTCTTTTTCTAAAAGAAATCCTCATTTGCAAACTTCTCTTTACAATAGAAACTTAGTGTAAACAATACATATACTCAAGTATAGAAATGTTTATAAAGTGTATAATATACAATATGTTATAGTAAAACAAACACTAAGTAAAAACAAAAAACAATGGTAAAAAATCCAAAAGACTTGTTAACGAAATTGACTGAAGAAGAAAAAGATCAATTAAAAACTGCTGAGAAAAGAATAGATAATGCATTAGAAAGAGCATCACTTTCAAATTTATCTTCGGGAGTTTACATTTCAACTTCTATAATTTCGTCGGGAGGTAGAGTCTATGCTAAGATAAAAGCGATGTATGAAAATGCTGGATGGTTAGTCGACTACTTCCGCGATCAGCGTGATGGTGATGCAATTGTTTTCAAAATAAATAAACGCCTTCAAGATGACGACTTTGATTCTATTCGCCCGGCATACTTAAGATAAAATGACAAACAATCAAAATCCAATAATGCAGTCCTTTCTGGATATTGACCATTATAAGTTTACGATGGGGCAATTTGTTTTTCATAGGTATCCAAATGTTCCGGTAAAATATGCTTTTACAAACAGAACAAAAAGTGTTAGTTTAGCTGATGTAATTGACGAAAAAGATTTGCGAAGAGAATTGGATTTTGTTCAGCAATTAAAACCAACTAAAGAGGAAATAAACTATTTGAGAAGTTTGAAAAATAACGGAGAACAATTGTGCAAAGAAGATTATTTAAATTTCTTGGGTGAGGTTCAACTGCCAAATTATTCTCTAAAAAAAGAAGATGGAAATTTTCAATTGGAATTTGAAGGTCCTTGGAAAACTGCGATTTATTGGGAAACAATGGCTCTTTCCGTGATGAATGAACTTTATTATCAATCTTTAATGAAAGAGATGAATTCTGAACAGATTGAAAATATTTACACAACAGGAAAAAGAAATCTTGAAGAAAAAATAAAAATTCTACAGGAAAATCCCGAAGTGGTTTTTATGGAATTTGGAACGCGAAGAAGATTTAGCCGAGATTGGCAAGAATATGTTGTTAGAAGATTTAAAGAAGCAGTTCCAAATCAAATAACTGGAACGTCAAATGTTTCTCTCGCGATGAAAACTGGTCTTGCTCCAAGAGGAACAATGGCTCATGAATTGTTTATGATAATGTCTGGAATAATGCACGGCTCCGACGATGAAATAAGAGCTTCGCATAATCAAGTTTTAAGAGAATGGTGGGATGAATATGGTTATGACTTATCAATTGCTTTGACAGATACTTATGGTTCTGAATTTTTCTTCAATGATTTTAGTAAAAAACAGGCAGAAGATTGGAAAGGTTTAAGACAAGATTCAGGAGTTCCGGGTTATTTCCTAAAAAAACAATTGCAGTTTTATGGAGATAGAAATATTGACTCAAGAAAAAAAATATTTGCTCCGAGTGACGGACTTGAACTTGGAAAAATACTTCTGTTGCATAATCAATCTCGAGGGAAGATAATTCAATTGCCTGGTTGGGGAACTAACGCTACAAATGACATGGGGCTTAAGACTCTTTCAATGGTTGTCAAGGCAGTAGAGTCATGCGGTTACGGAACTGTGAAATTAAGTGATAATCCAGCAAAGACTATGGGGAAACGCGAGGATGTTAAGAGATTCATGAAAATTTTCGAATATGACCCAAGTAAATACCAAATGGAGGAATGCAAATACTAAAACTATTTTTTGGTTTTAGATAGTGTAATAAATACAATATGAAAATTTTCTTTGATGTCGATACGCAAAATGATTTTATGAATAAAGACGGAGCGCTTTATGTTCCCGAAGCTGAATTAATCAAAGATAATTTACTAATGCTAACCAATTATGCAAAGGGAAAATATGTTCCTATCCTCGGAAGTGTAGATAAACATTTTGGAACAGAAGAATACAAGGTGTATGAGGGGGAACTTACAAAATGGGGCGGACCTTTTCCAGATCATTGCATGGATGCAACGGAAGGAGAATTAAAAATTTATGAAACAACTACAAGATTTCTTGATCGCCACGATTTTGGAAATATGGAATTTTCCCTCCCAAATTATTTGGTTAAAAATAGGAAATTCGATGAATTAGTTTTTTCAGCTGTTAAATCAATTGAGTCTATTCCCTCTTCTAAAAACAGAATGATTAAAGAAAAAGTTTATATCCCCCATCAGGGCGGAATATTTTTTGAAAAACAATCTTATGACATGTTCACAAATCCTGCCTTAGAAATTGTATTAAAAAATGTGAATGTTGACGAAGCAGTGGTATATGGTGTTGCAACAGATTACTGTGTTAAAGCAGCTGTTCTTGGAATGCAACAAAGAGGAATTCAGTGCTTTGTCGTCGAAGATGCAATCAAAGGAGTCTTTCCAGAATCAACAAAATCTGCTTTAGAAGAAATGTCAAAATCAGGAGCAAAGTTCGTCACAACTAAACAAGTATTGGGGGAAAAATAATGGTAATAAAACCTAATGAAATGGAGACAAGAAATCAATATTATCTCCAAGTCCAAAAGCTCGAAAAAATTATAGATGCAAATTTGAAAAAAGGAAATAAAAGAATAGCCCTTCCATCGTCAATTGAATTTCATGAATATGAAAAAGGAATTCTGCGTGAAATAAGAAGAATTTATGAAGATGCAGGTTGGGATGTTGAAGTCTGTAATGAAGAAGGAGATGGACCAATGATGTCTGGATATCAATATCTTAAATTTGAACCAATAGGGAGAGGAGAATGAAAAAAATTTTGTTAGCAAGTATGAATCCTGAATTGGTCGCAACTCAAATAGGAGATTTTATTGTTAACCGAATTTCAAAAACAGAAAAATCGGGGGGAATTCTTGGTTTGTCTGGGGGGGTTGATTCAACAACCGTCGCTGCTTTAGCAAAAAGAAGTTTTGATAAATACAATCTCGGAAAAAATTTAAATCAAAAATTAGAACTTGTTGGCTATCTTTTGCCATCAAAAACAAATTCTCAATCAGATGAAGACGATGGAAAAAAAGTTGCTGAACGGCTCGGCATAAGAAATG
>Ga0208375_1001898_pt1 | contig 21229 bp, 20 predicted proteins | sample RifOxyD1_FD_184038 | JGI IMG/M metagenome (GOLD analysis project Ga0208375, IMG submission 184038) | Soil microbial communities from Rifle, Colorado - Rifle Oxygen_injection D1 (SPAdes) | ecosystem: Environmental > Terrestrial > Deep subsurface > Rock core/Sediment | place: Rifle, Colorado... | reverse complement strand
GCCCTTGGATTTTCTATTTCAATGTCGACTTTGGTGGGGCAGGCTTATGGAGCAGGCAATTATAAGGATGTTGGAAGGATAGTAAAACGTGGGGGGCTTTTGATTGGAGGATTACTGGTTCCAGTGTCCATCATATTTATACTTATTCCCGAACAACTGGTTATGCTTTTAAATAAGGACGCGGAAATAATTAAACATGGAGCAGATTATTTAAGAATCATTGGTTACTGCGAAATATTTTTAGGTTTAGAAGTGGCCATGGAAGGCGCTTTCAACGGACTTGGTATTACCAGGCCATATATGTTGATTAGAGGGCCACTTACCTTGCTTCGAGTTCCAATTGCATGGTATCTGACCATCTATTTAAAAATGGGAACGACTGGTATCTGGTGGGCCATCAGTTTGACGACCGGATTAAAAGGTATACTGATGGTAATAAGTTTTATTTTGTTAAATAAGCGCAGACTGATTTTTCGAGATGTACCTGGTTGAATACTATAGTTCATGGACAAGTAAATTTTAGTATGAGTAATTAATTAAAGATCATGCTGATTTAATTTAATGATATTTAGCTAAAGAGAGTTTATGAAACATATAGTTTTAATTTTTCTATCTTTATTTATTCATCTTTCATTTCCTGTTCACGCAAAGACAATTACGGTTGGCGTTTATAATAATTACCCTAAGGTGTTTATTGATAAAAATGGAAAATCGACAGGCATTTTTATCGATATTTTGAACTATATTGCCAAAGCGGAAAACTGGGAAATAGAGTATAAAACATATTCATGGGAGGAAGGTTTAAAGGCACTTGAAAATGGTGAAATTGATCTCATGCCTGACGTTAGTAGTATTCATGCAACATCAAAAAAAATTCGTTTAACTCAGATAGATTTGCTTTCCAGTTGGTTACAAATTTACAGAAGAAATGATGTCATGCTGGAGAATATAACGGATTTAAACAATAAAAAAATTGCGGTTTTACAAGGTTCGGCTCAAGAATCAAAAATCCAAGAACTTATTAAACAGCTAAAACTTAATTGTCAGGTTATAACCTATGCTGATTATCCAAGTGCTGAAAAATCACTATTAGATGGTGATACCGATGGTATGATTGCCAGTCGTTTTTATGAGTTTGCTATTTCCTCTTCAAAATCTAAAAAAATTATTCCATCTCATTTGATTTTTTCTCCCTCTACACTTCATTACGCAGTAGCCCTGCATAAGAATGATGATATTATCAAGGTTATTGATTACCATTTGTCCGTCATTAAAAATAATTATCCTTCAATTTATCATCAAGTTCTTCACAAATGGTTAGGTTCCAAGGCACAAGTTATTATACCCAACTATCTATTAGTTATTATTGTTTCAACTTTAATTTTATTATTTATTGCTTTAGGTTTTATATTAGTATTGCTTGTAAAAATAAAAGCCAAGAGTAAGCAACTAGAAAATGCACTAGATCAACTGAAACTAACTCAACATGAAATCATGAAAAATGAAAGGCTACACTTATTAGGTCAGGTAGCTGCTGGCATAGCACATGATCTTAATAATGTATTAGCACCGATATTGGCATACACTGATAGCATGCTTTCTTTTCCCAATTTATTTTGTGATAAAGCGAAAATTACGGATACACTTTTTAAAATTAAAACCGCAGTTAGCGACGGGATCGCTATTATTCATCGAATTAAAATGTTTTATAAAACTAAACAAATGGAAGAACCAATCTCTACTATTGATGCCAATCAATTAATTCAAGAGATACTGGATTTTATTGAACCGGTTCTTAAAAACATGTTCAATAAAAAAGGTATTTCAGTTAAAATTGAATGTGAACTATCCGCAATTTCTCCCATACAAATGCGGCGCTCAGATTTTCGGGAGACTATTATTAACCTGGTGGTTAATGCCGCCGAGGCTATACCTAAAAATGGGGTTATTAAAATTGCTACCAGAGAAGATTTAGACAATAAAATGGTAATAATTAGTATCAGTGACAATGGTATCGGAATGACATCAGAAATTCAAAAGCATTGCTTTGACCCATTTTATAGCACCAAAGGAGACACGGGAACAGGTTTAGGGTTAAGCATGATTGCTGATATTATCAAGAACTATCAAGGAACAATTAAGCTTGAATCGACAGAAGGACAAGGTTCAACTTTCAGTCTTGGATTAAGATGTAACTAAACGAGATCAAGACCTTTTAGCATATCATTCATTTCTTTTAAGTTCCCAGAGATGATTACGCGGTTGTCTTTCTTGTCGAGTTTACCAAGAGCCGTTATGTATTTTTGGGTTAGTTCAAATTTCATAGCTTGAGCACCACCAGTAATAGAAAGTGCGTAAGCAATTTTAGATATGGCTTCTGCAGTGGCTTTTCCTAGAAATAAAATTTCCTGAGCCTTTCCTTCAGCTTCATTAATCATTTTTTGTTTTTCTCCCTCAGATTTGTTCATCATTTCTTTTTTCTGACCCTCTGAGGTATTAATCAAAGATTGTTTGACCCCGACACTTTTTTGCACTATGGCCCTTCGTTCTCGTTCTGCGGTTACTTGTTTTTCCATTGATTGACGAACAGACTCGGGAGGAAAAAGATTTTTAATTTCAAATCTTAAAATTCGAATTCCCCATTTAGCAGCAGCCTCATCTAAGACCGAGACTACTTTACCACTAATCATTTCTCTTTCTTCAAAAGTGCGATCAAGATCAAGTGTTCCAACTACCGATCTGGTAGTTGTTTGGGCCAGTTGTATCGCAGCAAATTTATAATTAGTTATGCCGTAGCTTGCTTTTACAGAATCGATAACTTGCATGTAAAGTACACCATCAATTTCCACTTGTATTTCATCTTTGGTAAAACATTTTTGTTCTGGAACATCAATAGTATGTTCTTTGAGATCTTGAACGTAAGCAACTCGGTCTACAATAGGGATCAATAAATGGAAGCCGGCTTTTAAGGTTTTATTATATTTTCCCAGGCGTTCAACAATGAATTCACTTTGCGCTGGAACCAGTCTGATTGATTGTAGTAATGCCACCAGTGCATAAAGAAAAAGTACTCCAATAACAATTATAAAAAATAATAAATCGAGTGACATTGGTTACCCCCTTTTCCCTTTAAGTTCTTCCACAATTCCTTTAAGCGTTGCAAGTTCTGCTGGAAATACTGATACGTTACCGTGTTCAATGATTTTTTGAAATTCTTCAATATATTGTCCAACTAGTTTCACTCTGATAGATTGGTCACCGCATGGGCTACTAATTGCCTTACCAACCATTTCCATACTTTTGGCAGTTGCATCGGCAATCAGTTCAATTGATTTACTTTTTCCTTCAGCTTCATTTATCCGTTTTTGTTTTTCGCCTTCAGAAATATTAATCGCCAGTTGTCTTTCACCTTCAGAAATATTAATAAGCCTTTCTTTTTCCGCAGTAGCTAGCGTAATTTCGGCTCGTTTTTCTCTTTCTGCTTCCATTTGTTTTTCGAGGGTATCAATAACATGCCTGGTGGGATAGATATCTCTAATTTCGTATCGTAAGACTTTGACCCCCCATGGGTCAGATGCTTTATCAATTTCTGAGATAATTTTTCTATTGACCTTATCGCGCTCGCTGAAGGTTTCACCTAAAGATATTTTTCCAATTTCTGAACGCATGGTAGTTTGGGCCAGATTTATAGTTGCAGCGGTGTAGTCACCTATACCGTAGCTTGCTTTTTTAGAGTCAACAACTTTGAGATAAATCAATCCATCTACAGAGACTTGAATATTATCAGAAGTGATAACACTTTGAGCGGGAATATCAATAACTTGTTCACGCATCTCTTGTTTGTAGGCAGCATGATCAATAAAAGGGATAAGAATATAAAGCCCCGGAGTAAGCGTCTTATGATATTTTCCCAGGCGTTCTACAATAACGTTCTCTCGTTCTGAAACGATAATAATGGTTTTAAAAATTATAACCACCAAAAAGATGATTAAAATAGATGTGATGGTTAACATGTTAAAGCTCCTGATCTTTTTTAATTTTTTCGACGATGAAAGTAATATTTTCTTGTTTGATTATTCGAACCATTTCACCAACGTGAATTTTCTCGTTTTGAAGTGTTTTGGCAATCCAGCCACAACCTTCTAATTCAATCCGACCGCTTCCACCTACAGGGATTTCTTCAATCACCTTTACACTCTTGTTAATATTGGAGAGTTCATTATCAAGATCTTTTTTTTCAGTATCACTTGGGTAGAGTCTAATAACCAGCAAGCGAAGGGTGAAGCAATAAAAGATGGAGACTGCAAAAAAGAGAAGTATTTGTACGTGTAGGGCTTCGATAACTTGAAGATGTAAAAGAAGTGCTACCGTCAGTGCACTAAGACCGACAAAGCTTACCACCATTCCCGGAATGACAGTTTCTAGAATAATTAAAACGATACCAAATATTAACCAATAATTTAGCATAATACTCCTAGACGTATTTAAACATTAAAAAGAAAATTGCAAATATCCCCGTCTTCTATGGTGTAATCCTTACCTTTGGTTTGCAGTTTCCCGGCTGTTTTTAATTTTTGTTCGCTTCCATGAGTGAGGAGGTCATTATATTTGAAAACTTCAACTCGGATAAAGCCGCGTTCAATGTCGGAGTGAATTTTTCCTCCAGCAGTTGGAGCCAAAGATCCTTTGTTAATAGTCCAGGCTCGAACTTCATCAGGGCCTACCGTATAAAAGCTCATAAGTCCCAAAGCATCGTAAGCGGTTTCATTTAAGCGGATAATACCAGGAGTGGTAATTCCAAGCTCTTTCATAAATTCCAGACGTTCTTGTTCGTCGCCAATAGAGGAAATATCATTTTCAATAGCGGCAGATATGTAGAAAATTTCCTTGCTACTTTGAGAATACTTTTCACTAATTTGATTTTCGTGAACATTAATACACCAAAGAATAGTTTTAAGAGTAATGAAATTCAAACTTTGAATAGCGGTTAATTCATCATCTTTAAATTTCATGGTGTTTAAAAATTTTTCTTGCTCCAGAACATCTTTACATTTTTTAAGCGTTTCTTCTTCGGTGATTTGGATAGGCGTTTGCTTTCTTTTGACTTTATCTTTTGTTATGCGATCCAATCTAGTTTCAATAAGTGCCAAATCAGCCAGTAAAAGTTCAGCTTCAATATTGTCCTTGTCCCGCTTGCTATCAACAGAACCTAAAGCATGAAAAACATCCTCGCTTTCAAAATCTCGAATGATAATACAAAGCAGATCACAGACTCTAGCTTCATTTAACCATGAGTAATTGCCGGCCCCGGTTTCAATATCTGGACATAGGATAAAGTCAGTTTCGGCGTAGACCGATCTTTGGGGTTTATAGATTTTGGCTAGCTCATCAATTCTTTTATCAATAACTTTGGCGTTGCCCTTAACAATTTCTCCGGCTTTTAAAAATTCTGGTAATTTTTTTTGAGTTAGAAGGGTAAAGAGAGTCTTCTTTCCCGCTTGAGGTAATCCTAAAATCGCAATTTTCACAGCAGTTCCTTTGTATTTTTAAATTATATTTTTGCCCAAAATCCAAATTTGTTAAAATCATATTGCTTGAGGTTTAATTCTTTTTGCATGATAAGCATTTCTTTTTGTAAATTTTCGTTGATAGGTGCACCTTTGTCTTTTCTTTCCAACCAAGCCAGATGTTCTTTTTCCCCGGCGGTATAAATTCGATCAAACCCTGGCATTTTTTTGGAGGAACGAAGTTCTCTTAAAATATCTCCAGTGGTTTTTTTAAATTCCTTGGGATCGCAAAAAGCATTTACATCAATAGCTATGAAAAATTGGCCAAGTTTATAGGGACATTTTTTTCCTTTTTCGTCTATACCCAGAAGCATTTTCATATAAGCGCCTTGTTGAAGAGCTGCACAAAGCATTTCCACGACAGCACAGTAGCCATAGCCCTTATATCCTGCTCCCTCTTCACCAATTCCGCCAAGCGGAGTAAGGGCACAAGTTCCCTTGACCAAGTCATCTAGTACTTTAGCAGTATCAGTTCGTGCATTGCCTTCTTGATCAATTACCCACCCGGGAGGAAGTTCCTTTTCAGCTCGATTATAAACTTCAATTTTTCCCCTTTGAGTAAGAGACGTTGCACAATCAAGTACAAAGGGAAATTCTTCGTCAGAGGGAATTCCAAAAACCAGTGGATTGGTTCCCATCATATTTTCAACTCCGAAGGTTGGAGCAACCGAAGGTCTAGCATTCGACCCGTGACTCCAATCATGTCATTTTCACAGGCCATGAGAGAGTAATACCCAGCGATCCCGTAGTGAGTGGAATTTCGAACTGCCACCATTCCCATTCCGAATTTTTTAGCTTTGTCGATAGCCATTTGCATAGCGCGCTTTCCAATAGAGTGTCCCATACCATGGTGTCCATCAACTACTGCGGTGGTTGGACCTTCTCTAACAATTTCAAATTCAGTAACTGGGTTTTGAATTCCGATTTTAATGCGGTCGTAGTAAATGGTTTTAAGTCTTCCAATGCCATGAGAGTCAATTCCTCTTTTGTCAGCTGTGATAAGTACTTCGGCACTTATTTTGGCATCTTCGGTGGGTACGCCGATACCTTTAAAAACGTCGATCATAAATTTTTCTAATGTATTTAAAGGAACCCAAGTGACTTTTTCAGATGTCATGTTAGCCTCTTTTTAGTAATTATTTTGAAACGGATCAGATCTTATACCATTTGGATTAAATAATGACTAAAAATTTTGGCCTTAAGTAAAAGTTTTTGATAGATTTATGAGTCTTTTGCGAAAAATCTATGGAGAGTTCTATGAGCCAAATTGGTTATTACTACGGTGCAACAATCTGTAATGAGAAAATTGTTTTTGTTTCAGATAATGATTTATGGTTAACCAACATTCATGGGGGAGTTGCGACTCGACTAACCTCCAATCAAGGTATGGCTGCCACTCCTTGTTTTTCTCCCAACGCCAATTATGTTTCATATGTATGCACAGATAGTGGGCAAAGTGACATATATCTTCTTTCTTTTTTAACTGGAGAAATTAAAAGATTAACTTTTTTGAATATTGGTTTGGGAAGAGTAGCTGGTTGGAAAAACGATGATGTTGTTCTTTTTTATTCGACTCATGAAAGTGCCATGAGAGGATCTGGATATTTGTATGAACTTAATATCAAAACCAGTGAAACTAAAAAGATTGAAGTTGGTCCTGCCAATAGAATTTCGATTGGAGATGATGGATTAATTGTTATTGGAAGAAATTGCAAGGATTCCATTTATTGGAAAAGATATCAGGGAGGAACCGCTGGTGTTTTGTGGGTTAAACTAAACAAAGAAGCAAAATTTAAAAGGATACTTAAGAATATCAGCTATAATTTAACGGATCCTACGTTTATCAATGGAAGAATATTTTTTATTTCCGATCACGAAGGGACATCTAATATTTATTCGGTAAAACCAGCCGGAACATCCATCAAGCGACATACCCATCATGATGATTATTATGTACGAGGATTAAATTCAGATGGCAAAAATATCGTTTATAGCGCCGGTGCTGACATTTACTATCTTGATTTGTTAAAGGGTGAGTCAAGTAAGCTTGCTATCAGTATACATACTTCGGGAGTTGAGAAAAAACCTCGTTTTGTTTCTGCTAACGATTTTTTAGAAGATTATTCAATCAACGATGATGGAAGTGAACTGGCGTTTAGTAGTCGTGGAAGACTTTTCAAGATGCCTACCTGGCTTGGAGCCCCCTTTATAATTGGTCGAACTGATGAAGTAAGATACAAACTTCCTACCTGGCTTTATGATAGCCAAGGGTTTGTCTGTAGTGTAACCAACGATGCTGGAATTGATGAGCTTAATTATGTTAAGGTGGAAAATAGGTCGATAAAAAGAATTGCATCAAAAGTTGATTTTGGAAAAATAATTGAAATCGCATCCTCTCCTGAAGATAATTGGGTAGCCGTAACCAATAATAGAAATGAATTATGGTTAGTACATGCCACTAGAAATGTTACACTAAGAATTGATAAAAGTGATTCAGGAAGAATGAGTAATCCGTCATGGTCGCCAGACGGAAATTGGTTAGCTTATAATTTTTTTGAAATCCAATCCAGTAAGGTTCGAATTTGGGTTTATAATTTAAAAAGTAAAAAGAAACAAATATTACTGGAGCCAGTCCGTTATGATTATAACCCCGTTTTTTCACCGGATGGAAAATATTTATATTTTATCGGAATCAGGGAATTTGTACCTAATTATAACGAAACCCATTTTGATTTGGGGTTTCCTTTTGCCTCGCGCCCATATGTAGTTTCTTTAACCAAAGATGCCGAGAATCCTTTTTATAAAAATCTGACCATTAATACCGAAGATGAAGAAGATGGCGGAAAAAATAAAAAGAAGAAGAGTGCAAAAGATGATTTGGTGGTTAAAATTGATTTTGATGGAATTGAAAATAGGGTATATGCATTTCCGGTGGATCATGGCGGATATAAAAAAATAGCAGCCGTGGATGGCAAGATTTTCTATCTAAAGAAAAGAATTGCTCCAATCATTAATCAGGATTGGCGAAGTGATGAATCCAATATGAATTTGTATCAATTTTGCTTTGATGATATGAAAGAAGAGCTGTTTCATAAAAATGTCGAAGGTTTTGAAATATCTTATAATTATAAAAAAATGATCCTAGATAGTGAAAAAAGATTAAGGGTTATTTCTGTGGATAGTAAACCCAAAACCGATACTGATGGTTATAATAAAAAAGAGGGATGGGTCGATTTAGAAAGAGTAAAACTGAGAATTGATCCAGTACTTGAATGGAAACAAATGTATCTAGAAGCATGGTTATTACAAAAAGAACATTTTTGGACTAAGGATATGTCAAAAATTGAATGGAGTGATATTTATAAAAAATATCTTCCATTTTTAGATAGAGTCCATACTAGAAAAGAAATGAGTGATCTAATGTGGGAAATGCAAGGAGAGCTGGGCACCAGCCATTGCTACGAATTCTTTGGTGATTATTATCAAAAGCCTCCGTTTAACCCGGTAGCTAAATTGGGGGCAGATTTTAAATGGATAGCTAAAGAAAAAGCTTATGAAATTGTTTCGATCCATCAAGGAGATTCATGGTTAAAAGATGGAGATTCACCACTCAATGGAATGGGAATAAATCTAAAACCCAAAGATAAAATCTTTGAAGTTGATGGAATAGTTTTTAAAACTGGAAATTGTCTTAACCGCTTATTGGAAAATAAGGCTGGAAGTAGTGTTAACTTATTAGTTAAGCAAGGCCAAAAAAAGACTACCAAATATATCCATGTTCCTACCCTAATGGTCGAAGACAAACTTCGTTACCGAGAATGGGTGGAAAAAAACAAACAGTATGTACATGCAAAATCCAAAGGAAAGCTTGGTTATGTTCATATACCTGACATGGGTTCGAGAGGATATGCTGAGTTTTATCGTCATTATGTTACGGAAAGTGGTTTTGACGGATTAATTGTGGATGTTCGATTTAATGGCGGAGGTCACGTATCTGGACATCTACTTAAGATATTAGCTCAAAAGGTTTTGGGATTTGATCAATCTAGGTGGTCTGGGGTTGAAGTATACCCCAATAGCGCCGTTAACGGACCGATAGTAGCGATAACCAATGAACAGGCTGGATCGGATGGTGACATTTTTAGTCATTCATTTAAATTGATGAATCTGGGAAAATTAATAGGCAAAAGGACGTGGGGTGGTGTTATTGGAATAGATGGGAAGTATATGTTAAAAGATGGAACCATCACCACTCAACCAGAATATTCTTTTTGGTTTAAAGACGTACAATGGGGAGTTGAAAATTATGGAACGGATCCGGACATTGAAGTAGAAATTACTCCGGAGGATTATAAAGCAGGTCTTGATCCTCAACTGGAAAGAGCAGTGGAAGAGTGTCTTAAAGATATAAAAAAGAATCCTCCGCTAAAACCTGATTTAGCCAAAGATCGACCTAATCTTCGAGCACCGAAACTAAAAAGAGAAGTTTAAAGGGGAAATATATGAGCGAATTAGATCAAGCATATAACCAACTTGTTAATGAATGTGCCAACTGTGAGGACACCACTTTTTTTGAGGAAATGAGAAAAAATGAATATCCTCTTCTAGATGAGCGAAACCATATTTATTTGGATTATACCGGTGGTAATCTTTTTCCTCGATCCTTAATTAATGCCCATATGGAACTGCTGTGTACAGATGTATATGGAAATCCCCATTCTTCCAACCCCATCAGCCAAGCAACTACCAAGTTAGTAAATCGGGCCAGAAAAAAAGTACTTGAGTTTTTTAACGCCAATCCAGATGAGTATGAAGTGGTGTTTACAAAAAATACTTCGGAAGCTCTGAAGTTAGTAGGGGAATCATATCCTTTCAGTGAAGGTGATCAGTATTTGCTTACTGTTGATAATCACAACTCAGTGCTGGGTATTCGCGAATACGATAGAGTTAGTGGTGCTCGAACTATTTATGCACCAATAAAGTCTCCGGGGATGACTATCGATGAGGAAAAACTCGAAGAATGTTTGGATATGGCCATGATGGGAAAAAATAATTTGTTTGCCTACCCAGCGCAATCTAATTTTTCTGGAATTAAACACTCCCTAGATTGGGTTAAAAAGGCTCAAGACAAGGGGTGGGACGTTATTTTGGATGCTGCCGCTTATGTACCTACCAGTAAGCTGGATCTTTCCGTGGTAAAACCAGATTACACTACTGTTTCTTTTTATAAAATGTTTGGCTATCCCACTGGAGTTGGAGCATTAATTGCTAAAAAGAAAGCCTTAAGAAAATTACACAGGCCATGGTTTGGTGGCGGTACTATTGTTGCGGTTTCAGTTGCCGCTAATACTCATCATCCTGCTCAAGGTGCGGCTGGCTTTGAAGATGGAACCGTAAATTATTTAAATATCCCAGCAATCCAAATTGGTCTTGAATTTTTGGAAAAAATTGGCATGGACAGAATCAATCAGAGAGTTACTTGTTTATCCCAGTGGTTGATTAAAAACTTAAAAGATCTAAAACACCAAAATGGTGTTTCTCTTATAAAATTTTATGGCGATACCGATTCTGCACCTCGAGGTGGAACCATGGCCATGAATTTTTTTAAAGCTGACGGCAATCAATTTGATACAGATCAAGTCCAGGCCATAGCAAACAGTCTAAAAATTTCTTTTAGAACTGGTTGCTTTTGTAATCCGGGAATTAGCGAAACCGCATTTAATGTAGAAGAGTCGGAAATATTTAGCTGTATTGCTGGAGCTTCAAGCTATGAATCGACCGATGATTACAGAGTTTGTGTAGGTTCAATTGGTGCTATCAGAATTTCCGTGGGGTTTGTTTCAACCTTTAAAGACGTATATACTTTTTATAATTTTGCCAGAAGCTTTTTGAATAAAAACAGTATATAATTTCTAGTAATGAGTAAGATTAAAGAACTCCATTTTAGAAACGCTTTTTTGGAAAATAGAAATATTACCAAAGATGATGTTTTAAAATTTTTAAGATACATAAATAATGTAGGCGATGAAGGAACTCAATTTGATGCTAAGGATATTGGAAAAATCTTGGGTGACGATCTAGAAATTGCTTTCGATAAAATTCGAACTGAAATGGGCAAACATTTTTCCGCCATGGCCAATACCGCTGGCGGATTGATCGCAGTGGGTATCCGCGAAACCAAAGGTCAAATCCCTAAATTTACTCTAAACCCCTATGATGTCTCTAAGTTTGATCTGCAATATATCCAAAGGGCCATTGTTACATCAGTGGAACCCAAGATAGAATTTTCTGTTGAAGTAGTGGAAATGGAAACCGTTGGTGGATTTTCTAAGGGGATTTTACTCATTTTCATTGAGCAAAGTCTTCATCCGCCACATCAAGTTGTCTGCAATAAAACTTATTATTTCAGGCATGGGGATTCTTCTGAACCGGCCACCCATTCGCTTATACAAGCAATGTTTCGGTCAAGAAGAAATCCAGAACTCTCGGTTGATATTATCAAAGTTGATAATCCCGGCTTTTTAAGAGTGCTCATTAAAAATAAAGGTAACGCCCCGGCATACCACACACATATTGTAATTAATATATTTCCAAGACTCATGAGGGGTAGCGAATATCTTATCACTGATAAGATGATCGAAGAGACCACGGATGGTATCTGGAATATAAAATCGAACTACGGTAGTGCCAAGCAGAACAATATGAAATTTCGTTTTAGGGCCTCACCGGGAGAAATTATATTACCTGAGGTAAATGAAATACTATTTGATTTTCCTTTTGCTTCCTATAATAACGCCAAGCTAACTGCAGACATCTTTTGTGATGGGCATAGCACCCATCAAGAATTTGATTTATCTTAAACATCACCTATAATGGAAGTGATCTTGATTTTTTTGTCATGGAGTATTTATGGCCAATCCTTACGCATATTTAGTAGAAAAAATTGTTGAATTAGTGGATGCTAATTCACTCAAGTCAATTTGTGATTATGGATGTGGTAAAGGCGAGCTTTTAAATTTATTACAGAATCGACTAGATAAGAATGTTTCCTTAACGGGTATTGATTATTTTGAACATCTATCTAAGGATTTGCGCCCAGTTTCAGAAGGGATCAAATATATTGATAAAAACTCAAAAGAATTTGAGTCTATAATTGAAACAGATGGAAAATATGATTTGGTGGTTTCTTCGTTTGCCCTACATCACTACCAATATCCAATCTACGAGCTAAAGAGTATTTACAACTTAACCACTCCGAATGGTTATAATCTTTTTTTAGATACCAATTTTCAAAATAATAATGATGCTCAAATGATTACCAATATCCATACTTTTGATTCGGAAATATTTACGTCATTTATGGGAAAGTATCATAGGCATCATTATACTCTCGACGAAGCAATCGATATTATATCTAGTAATCGAATTAATATTATTGAAGCCAAAACCAAGAAATTTGATTTTACCCATGATGAAAGAGAAAAAGATGCGGCGGATGCCTTAAGACATGTGGATAATTCGTTGGAAATATGTAATGGATTGGATTCGCCAATACTTAAAAATTACTTAAAAATGATTTTAGGGTACGAACGCAATTTAATAGGAGATTATGGGATAGACTATTCCCAAGTCTTTATAATTGTTACTAGAAAAATCTAAACTGATTAAAAAACTCAAGTATTTTTCTAATTTCTCCGACAAGGTAGGGCGAGTCTAACTTCGGGAGGAACTATGAAAAATGAATTGTCATTTTCTATTCTCACCGTTTTCTTTATATTTATGATGTTAGCAATCTCAACCTTTGTTCCGTGGGGGAAAGGTCGCTACGTTGCTTCAGGAAGAACCCATGTGGTGGGTTATATCATGCCTGAGATCGCTCAAAAATAAAGAAAACATTTAGATTTTGGTCTAAGCGATGGGTCAAATCCAAAAGATTTGCCCATCGTTTATTTTGAGAGCTGCTTTTTGCATGAAGTAATTTTATAAAAAAAATAAATCTGTCATCTTGGGATCATTCTGGCCCTAAGCTTTGAAATCCCCATTGTATCGAATTCTAGAGCAATAAGAGTTAAAAAAACATTCTATTTATGTTCAATTAGGCTTGCTGTAAAGCAAGAAATTTTTACTAGAGTTTTTAGCTCAAATATAATAATCTCTCGTTTGGCATAATTCTTTTTTGGAAGGGTAACATTATGAAGAATTTATTAAGGTTAATGGTGATTTTGGTTGTAGTATCTTTCGCCTTTAATTCTTACTCCGTTAACACGGTTGAAGTGACTGGTAAGGATTCTCCAAATGATAAAGGTGAGGCAATTGATATAAAGTGGACGTTAGATGCATCACTCAAGACCAGCGCTATTAAAGTTTTTGTTTTTAGAAAAGTTCAAGGAGAAGCAGAATACAAGCAAATAAAAGAGCTAGATATTACTGCTGAAAATTTTAATGATAAAAATGAGCTAAAAAATAATATTCCTTATATGTATTATCTTGAATTTAGAAATGTTACGGGAGAAGTTGTTTATAAAACTAATGAGTTCGGTCCGTATGTTGCTTTTCCTCAGTGGATTAATACCGATAAAATTCCTACTTTTATTTTTTCATTGATTGCCATGATCGTTATACTGATATTTATTCAAGTAGCTAAATCTGGCAGAAAATTATATGTAAGACCGCTTCCGGGAGTACAGGCAATTGAAGATGCCGTTGGTCGAGCCACGGAAATGGGTAAGCCAATGATTTATTGTCCAGGAATTTCAGTTATTAGTGATATTGCCACCCTGGCATCTATATCCATTCTATCCAGAGTGTCTGAAATCGTAGCTGAATTTGGTTCTCGATTGATAGTTCCTAATTACGATCCAATTGTATATTCTGTGACGGATGAAGTAGTAAAAGGTGCATATTTAAAAGTTGGAAGACCAGACGCTTATAAAGCAGATGATGTTTACTTTCTTACTCAAAGACAGTTCGCATATGCTTCCGGGGTGTCTGGACTTATGGCTAGAGAAAAACCGGCAGCTAACTTTTTCCTTGGTTGGTTTATGGCAGAATCTTTGATTCTTGCAGAGGCTGGCTCAATGACTGGTGCTATTCAAATAGCGGGTACTGATTCAATTTCACAAATCCCATTTTTTATTGTTGCTTGTGACTATACCTTAATTGGTGAAGAACTTTACGCTGCAGCCACTCTTATGGGAGAAGACACTAGATTGCTTGGGGGATTGAAAGGACAAGACTACGTCAAGCTTGTAGCGATGATTCTTTTAATTGTGCTATTTGTGTTAAAGCTTTTTGGTGTACCTGGTATTGATACGATTTTAGTGGGAGGTAATTAAAATGTTTTTCAAAAAAACGGTTCCATTTATTTTTACGTTGTCGGTTGGTATTTTTAGTTTCTTCTACTATTTTATGCCTCACGCTTTTATGCAAGATTTGTGGGATAAAGCATCCCAGTGGGCCATTATTATTGGTGGTGGTGCCATGTTTGTGGGAGTTATCTCCATGGTACGGGCTTACTATAAGAGAGCTACTAATAAATCTGATCCCAATCGCTATTTTGCGATGCTCACAATTGTTTGTTTTATCGCTATGACAGTGATTGGCCTTATTACAGGAATCAAGCCAGGTAGTTTATTTAATGACATTTTTGTGGGAATAATGATTCCCTGTGAAGCTACTATGTTTTCCTTATTGGCTTTCTATATTGCATCTGCTGCCTTTAGAAGTTTTAGATTAAAAAGTTTTTCAGCAGGACTTCTGCTTTTCTCTGCGATAATTTTGATGCTGGCCCAGATTCCTACCGGGGAAAATATTTCTCCGGCGATTCCTTGGTTGAAGGGATGGATTCTTGATTATCCAAACGTTGCTGCTCAAAGAGCTATTCTAATTGGAATTGCAATTGGATCAGTAGCAACTGCGCTTAAAATTATTCTTGGAATTGATAAATCTATTTATGCCGGAGTTGGTGGAAAGTAATTAAGAGGTAAATATGTCAAATAAAAACAAGTGGCTTGATTATCTATTGAATATTGATCGAAAAGTAGTTTATGTAATTATTTTTCTAAGTGTTGCATTACCGTTCTTTTTAAATCCGGTAGTTGATATTCAACCAACCAAATGGGTAAGTGCTGTTTACGATGAGATGGAAGAGGCGGCTAGAACTAATAAGCCGATTATTATTGGATTTGACTACGATCCATCTACTTTAGCAGAACTTGATCCAATGGCGAAGGCTCTTCTTCGACATGCTTTTAGTCGAAACATTAAAGTACTTGGTTTGAATTTTATTGCTAACGGAACATCTTTGGCGGCAACGACTATGGATGATGTGGCTAAAGAGTTTGGAAAAGAATATGGTAAGGATTACGTGTTCTTCCCATACTTGCCTCAATATGATCTAGTTTTACTTAATTTTGGTGATAATTTCAGGAAGTCTTATACTCAAGAATTCAGAGGACAACCTTTAGAAAATATTCCGATGCTTAGCAATTTACAAAACTATGATGATTTTCACATGGTAATCGACCTCTCCGGCACCAAGCTACCTACTATTTATATTATGTATGGGGTAACCCGCTATCATTTTAAATTTGTCACTGGCTGTACTGCCGTATCTGCTACCGAATATTTTCCTTATCTTCAATCTGGACAAATGATTGGATTGATCACTGGTATGAAAGGGGCGGCGGAATATGAAAGTCTGCTTAAAACCAAACTAAATCTTCCAACAGGTGATGGGATGAGAGGCATGGCTTCTCAAACTTGGGGCCACTTGGTCATAATAATATTTATTGTTATAGGTAACATTCTTTACTATGTGCGAAGAAGAATGAATATGGAAATCAAATAGAGGTAATTTATGAGTCACGATCCATGGGTTTGGGTAGCTGCATTTTTTACGATAGCCATTTTTTCTTATCTTTGGAAAGAAAATCCCTTATATAGATTTGCGGAGCACATATTAGTGGGGATTTCAGTTGGTTATTTGGTTTGTATTACTTGGTTTAATGTTTTACAACCAAAACTGGTTGAGCCGATCATGAATAATGGTGAATATGTTTTAATTATACCTGGCATTATGGCAGCTTTAATGCTTTTTAGATTTTCTCAAAAAATTGGTTGGATTAGCTTTTGGCCGCTTGCTTTTTTGATTGGTTTTTCCGGTTACGCAATCCCTACCGTCATTGAAACCAATATGCTTACTCAAATTCAAGCAACCGTGAATATTCCGTTAACGGGTGGATGGTTTGAGATTGCTAGTGGTTTGTTAATTATTGTCGGAACACTTGCTTGCTTAGTATATTTTTATTTTTCTTATCCGCATAAAGGTGTCGTTGGTAAAACTGCGCAATTTGGCTCTATGCTTTTAATGATCAGTTTTGGTGCCAGCTTTGGTTTTACCGTTATGGCCCGTATTTCTCTTTTGATCGGACGAGTCCTATTCTTACTTCGAGATTGGCTCGGAGTGGTTAGTTAAATATTTTATGAAAAAAATTGAATTCTCTGTATATCCCCTCATGGCTTACCCATTGAGGGGTTTTTTTTCGTTGGTCATGATTATATTGTTTACAGTATTTTCGTATGTCTTAGTTAAGCACATAGTTATGCCTATTTTCACTTTTTTAATTTTGAGCATGCCGATTGTGAATTTTATTTTTCCGTCAAAGTATATTTTGGAAGATGAAGCTTTTAAAAAAATTCAACTTTTTCAGGAGAAGAAATCAGGATGGGACACTTTTACTTCTTATATGGTGATGGATGACGGGATTTTATTAATTAGTAAACTAGCTCGCAGACACAATGAGTACATCTACATTTTCGAAAAAAGATATTTTGTTGAAATTGAAGAATTGTTAAAGGCTAAAGGAATCGAAAAAAAATGACCAAAAATAACAGCATGGAACTTGATCCAGAAAAAACCAAAGTTTTGGACAAGATGGCTGACTTTATAATTAAGAAAGACTTGGGCGTTATTGCTATAATGTATATTGAAAGCATGAGACCACTTCACCGAATCAGTTCAAATTTTATTACTTTCTTCGAACCTTTTTTAAACCTGGTTGTTTCCGGCAATAATCTCCAAACTATTCGCAGTTGCCTTGAAGAAGATAAATACATGGATTATCTTCTTGAGCGGATTGAGAAGGGAAGGGATGTTTTAAAATAAATGCTAGTCAATCATTTCAAAAATGGTCGCTAGATAGGCTTTTTGATATCCCTTATATTCATAAATAAAATCATCTCTGGTAATTGTATAAGGAAAATCTTGAGGTCACAATTTGTGACCTCAAATTCACAAGGTGGACGCCGTTATCCGCCTCATGTTTTTACCGAAAATGGTGTTGCAATGTTATCGGGTGTTCATAATTCAGATCGCGGGCTATAGCGGTTAATATTGCCATAATGCGTACCTTTACCCAATTAAGATCGCTACTCTCAGGTGATGAATCATTATCTGAGAGAATGGCAAAACTGGAAAAAGGCGCAGATAAATTATTTCGTATTGTATTTGAGCGCCTTGATACCCTAGAGGCAGAAACACCTACTTTACCAAATAAAAGGAAAAGAATTGGTCTGAAATCTTAGCTTAGTAGTACCTACTCTCACTTTTGGAAAGTGTAAAATAGGTAGTGAATTTATGTTACCCATATTCACGAGCTTATAATATTCAATAGTAATATCAATAAATTTTTTTAAAAAAGTAATTTTGCGCTTCATTTGCTTATTTTAATAACAGCACAGGATGCAAATCCGCTTCATTGTTCCATTCAGGTGAAAGTAGTGCAGAGGCACGAAGTCTTGGTTGTTTACGTCTAAAATTTAATCGGATGTATCCAGTAGCTGGATCGTAATTTAATTCATTAAGAGATATTTTTATTTCGGTACTCCATTTAAAATTATCTTTGGAGTTTGCGATAAGGAAGGGGCCATTCCATTCGATATGTTGAGAATTATTGCTTCGATCAATTTTTATATCCCAAGTTGTTCCTATGGAGTTTGTATAAAATTGATAAGTTTCCTTTGTGTTGGGAGTGAGAATCATGCTAAAAGCATCATCAAGATAAACTTCACCGTCGCGTTCGGTGATATTGGAGAGGACTTTTTCCATTTGAGAATCGTAGCAATTTACTCCTACGTAGAGATATTGATCGTCATGCATAAAGAAGAGTTCAGTTTTTTCTACAAGGGTGGCTTCACCACTGAGTTCTCCAAAATCAACAATTTTTTCCGCATTACCCCATTCAACTGCATTCAGTACCCCATCTATTAGGGGAGTTTGACCTGGAACTACTCTTTTACTTGTTAAAACCCTTTTAATAACAATTGGAGCTTCGTACTTAAATTCGAGATTGTTACCAAACGGATAAATAAATTTGATCAAAGGCAGCGGGTAGATAGATCCGGTTTTGGTTAACTCAATAATTGTATTGTAAGTTTCACCTGGATTAATTTCAACTGGTACTAAAGAGTTAGTAACTGACCAATTATCACCGGTTACTATTTCCAAATTTTGTTTGATAATCTTTGGAGTTTTATTTTTGATTGAAATATTTACGTTTACAGTTGTATCTTCATTTTGAATTTGGGCGGTTGCTATTATTAATTCATTTTGGATTTCGTTAAATAAAATTTGATCTTGAGCGGACATGATATCACTTGGCACAATACCGTCTTCTTTAATCAGGGCAGTATCTAATTTCCCATCAATAACAGTGCACCACATGAATTGATAGAAAAGCCCAAAATGAACTTCATTATTACTTTCACTGAAATGTCCACCGCTGCTGCCAACAATAAAATACTCTATTCCATCAATTTTCTGATAGGCGTTTTGATGTAAATGACCGGTGAAGACTGCTTTAACATTATACTGCTTGAATAGATCATGAAGAGGATCAATTTCACCACGAACTTCGGCATACCAAAAAGGCTTATGCATAAAAACAAAAATATTTTCATAGTGTTTGTTTTTTTCCAGGTCATTTATTAACCAGTTGACCTGCGTACTTTCCAGTTCATAATAACTTTCCCACATGGAGGTATCCATAATGATGAAGTGAGAATTTTCGTAATCAAAAGAATAGTAGGTTGGAAAACCAGTGTGTTCTGTATAACGAAATCGTTCTTCTTCATTACTGATATCATTATTTCCAGGAACAAAATAAAAGGGGCTACTTAATAGACCGAGCGTTTTTAAAACCACTAACCAATCTTGTTCTATGGCATCTTCCGGCAAATCACCGACATTCAAAACTAGATCAGGATGAAGTTTTTCCACACTAGATACGATCGACTCAAAAATAGGCTGATTGGCGGATCCGGTTCGGTCGCCAACGATTGCAAAATGAAATTTAGTTGTAGCTAAAATTATTGAAGAAAAAGTAGAAAATAATAATACAAGAATGAGTTTTCTAGTCATATCAATTTCCTTTAAAAGATTAGATATTCTATCAAACACATTCCCTTGTATTTTATGAAAGTTCTAAAAATTTTTTTATTCTTCAATCAACTCAATATTAGCTCTTGGAATGATGACTTCTTCATTGTTTCCATCAAATTTAACTTTCAAAACTCGAGCATGAGTTTCGGATTCAATTTGGGTGAGCGCCGAAGGAAGATCAGTAACTGTTCCGATACGTCCAAAATATGGTTGTCTGATAACTCGAACTTGATTACCTATGGCAACTGGCTTGGCTTCATGAACTTCTTTTTCAATACGGCTTAAATCAGCATCATCATAGGGAATAATAATTTCAGGACGAATAACACCTGCTCTGATTTGAGTAGCTCCAGAGATGGAAGCCATGGAACCTTCGCGTTCTTTTAAACAATTCCAAGTTCTTTGGGCCATTTGAATTTTTCCAAAACCTTCAGTTAAGACGACGGTAATACCAACGTCTTCGGAACCAGTAATGGCAACACCGAGATCATATCCAAGAATAGTCCGAAGATCTCCGTCTTTGATTCCACCCAGAATTATCCCTTTAACTCCAACTTGAATGGCTTTTTTAATAGCTGCATAATCAGCAAATGCTCCACCAACGATGATGGCATCTTTAAATTCAGAAGTTATATTTGATTCTTCAAGCACTTCGCCAGGTGATTTTACCGCAAATTTTAAGGTTCCCCAGGTCTCTCCGCCAATACCAAAAATACCTTGAATGAAACTACAAACGGTCTCAACTATTACGCCTTCTTGAGGAACAACTTCAGTCACTTTACCGTTAATATAACCTTTTACTTGAACAGGAATAGGAGGTTCGCGAAGAAGGACTTGTCCGGTGACGCTAGAAATAGATTCAATTTTTCCTCGAAGAGGAGCTTTGATCTGGGTGGAAAACCATTTGATAAAAGATTTGCTTTCTGCAATCAGGTCATCTTTTTCAAAAGAATCACCTACTTTTTTGAGCATATAATGGTCAATGTCCGATGCTTGTATGCCAAGTAAGTTTACTACGTTGATGGTGGATACATTTCCTGGAAGATCCGTTTTAGCGACGATGCTATCTCTTTGTACCAGATCACCAACTTTATTTACCACCTCACCTTTCAGGGGGAGGATTCGATCTTTTGCGATAACTGTTCTTTTTGCAACTCTAAGTCCGGGCGTATATGAGTGTCCCATTTTTTCCTCCGCTTAATTAATAAACTGGATAAAGATC
>Ga0208375_1001897_pt1 | contig 21232 bp, 19 predicted proteins | sample RifOxyD1_FD_184038 | JGI IMG/M metagenome (GOLD analysis project Ga0208375, IMG submission 184038) | Soil microbial communities from Rifle, Colorado - Rifle Oxygen_injection D1 (SPAdes) | ecosystem: Environmental > Terrestrial > Deep subsurface > Rock core/Sediment | place: Rifle, Colorado... | reverse complement strand
TTTCAGGGGCTTCCCTAACAAACGACAGGGTTTCCCTTCTAATTAACGTGCTGACTGGTTTCTCCACTCTCCTTTTGACTATTATTGCCGGTACTTTTGGTTTTTCTTTATTGAAACAAAGTGAACTTAAAAAAGAGGCAGAGAAAGATGTAAGAAAAATAAACAATTTTGCAAGTAAGGTCACAAAGTTGCACAATACAGTCCAAAAGAATGTGGAATTAACCACAAATTATGTAAAAGCTGCTGAGAAATTGGTAAATCAAGTGGCAGAAAAAACTAGTAAGCTAGACCCGTTAATCGAGAAGGTCGAGAAAAAAGGTAAGGAGGCTGCTGAGTCAGTGTCTGAAATTAGACAAATTAGAGAAGAAATCGAAAGAGCCAATGAAAGTTTGGGCACGCTTTCAGCCTCTGGCCCTACTGTTTATAGTGGTCCTCTTACAGCTGGAAGTCTTTCTGATTATTTGGGAGGAGGGGGAGGAGGTGCCAATGTGGAAAGTGCCCAAGGAACGATTAATGATTATTTGTCGGGTCGTAAAAATAGATAATGCTGACCGAAGAGGATATTGAAATCTCAAAAATGGAGGACCAAGTTCTTACCATTGCTGGTAAAGACCTTCTAAGAGAAATCAAGTTGGCTAAGAATATACACAAACATGCCTGGCAGCTTCTTGAGAAGATAGATGGCAAAGCAGCACTTGATGATTTAAAGTTTTACGAAAGATTTTATTTGCTTCTGGGAATTCGCTCTTTAACACATTTAAGGTCGGTGATTATCCTAATCCAAAAAGGGTATGCGGCAGAGGTAGCCTCTCTTGGTTGCAATCTTTTGGAAATATTTATGCAAGTCAAATATGTAGACGAAGACAAAGATAGAGCATCTGAATGGTTTAATCACAAAAATCCATATAAGGCGGTATGGGGAATTGGTATGTTGTTTAAACACTTCGATGACTCAAACCTTAAGGAGCATTACTCCGCTTTAGCGAGAATTAAACATTCCCAGTTCTACGGTACAGGAATCAATATGACACCATCAGAAAAAGGCTGGAATCTTGACGCAGGTCCTTCTTTAGACGATTGGCTCCTCAGATGGGTGCTAACTTATACAACCACTTCATTTGTGGATATTCTCGCAAGAATTAGGGCAACTTTTGGAAAATTTCATGAAAACTATGCAACATGGAATAAGATATTTAACAAGATAGACACCGAGTTTAGATTATCATACAAAGAAATGGTCTATGAAACTAAAATGAGATTGGATAATATGAAGAAAGAAACTCAAAAGTAAGTCAAGAATAGAGTTTCAGTTGATTATTCTTTATCAAGTATCCCAGCCAGTTGGGGTATTTCTCTTCCGCTAATTAAAGTAATATCATTCCTTACAGCGAGAGCTTTGGCAGAGGGTGTAAAAGTATTATTGGTAACCACTACCCCTGAATCTCCGTTGTAGAAATTTCTGGCAGCTAGAACTTCCTGGACGGCCTTGTTTCCAATAGGTTTAGAGTGCCTTTTAGCCTGAATTACAAAGGTTTTTCCATTCTTCGAGGCTATTACATCTGCTCCTTGGTCACCAGTTGTAGGAGTTCCGGATGCTTCAAATCCCATGTTCTTTAGTAGAGACATCAGGTAATTTTCAAATTCCACACCAGTCATGTTTGAGGTATCTACTTTATCCTCAATGTAGCGACCCTTTCTTTTTTCGTGATACTCCTGAAATCTGTTATCAAGCCCTTCGCTGAAGAGTTTGGAAGCCCACTGAGGTAAACTCAAGCCCTCGCTTATTTCCTTGGAACCCTTCGGATAATCGGAATAGTAAAACCACCTATCCATGTCATGCTCAGTAAAATCATCATATTTAGTATGCCCGTCTCTCAGATACTGCCTTCCTATCCTTTCTATGCATTCCTTTTTTAATCTTGGTAATGCCTTCCAATTTTCGTCGCCCCATTCATCTCTTGCAGATACCTCTCGTTCCGCAATTTCACAAAATCTGTCGATGTAATTCCCGTATTTTTCCAAAACCCACTGATACTCCTTTTCGTTCTTTCTTTTTACGTATTGCAATCTCCGTTCCTTTTCAGCTTTCTCTTCTGGGGTCTCAACCTTCGGAGTATAAGAACTGCCTCCGCCGAATAACGAGCTGAAGAACAAGATAATGATAATTATGATAATCAGAATTGTCCATCCCATGGTGAAATTATAGCATCAAAAATATTGACGGTGTTGAAACTTTGAATGCACACAGTTGTAACCATAGAGTTTCCATATCATTTGCTGTAGAATTAAGACTGTCGAGGATATTCGATTTGAGTATCACCCTCGGCACCACAAATCCTCTCGAGGACATACTTTTCCGATTTTTATGTTAATATAAGCTATGGAGTCGAACTCTCTTCACGTCCACAAAAACCACAGATCTTCGCTTAGAAATATTCTTTTTATGATGATTCCTATATTGGTATTTTTAGCCACTTTTGCCTTGTTTATAAAAATTCTTAAATGACCAAAAAAATCATTATTCCCATTATCGCAACTGCTCTTTTTATTGTAGCTGTAGGGATTCTGATTCAAAGAACAAGAATAACCACCTTGCCCACACAAATTGTAAAAGAAGAGCCATCCGTAACCATCAGTAACACAAAGATTTCGGTTAGTCTCGCCAGGACCCAGCAGGAAAGGGAGAGGGGACTTTCCGGAACCTCTTCGTTGGACACAAACTCAGGCATGCTCTTTATTTTTGAAGATAAGGATGTCTCACCCGTCTTTTGGATGAAAGACACCTTAATTCCTTTGGATATAATTTGGATCGCCGAGGGAAAGATTGTAAAAATTGATAAAAATGTGCCTCTTGCTTCTTCCGACACACCCGACAATAAACTTGCGACTTATTCTGCCGGACGTCCTGTCGATTATGTTTTGGAGGTCAATAGTGGTTTTACCGACAAGAGTTCTATAAAAGTGGGGGACGCTGTGAGTGTTTCAGGAATTTAAGGAAAACTCCTCCAATTCTTTCACCCCACCGAAAGCGATCCTATCAAGAACCGCAGCCGCTCCGCCAAAGCTTCTGGCAGAGCTTACACTGAATCCTCCCCATCTCTCATTTATCAGATCTTCCGCTTCAACCAGTCTCTTTTGTTTCGCCAGATCATTAAAAAAATCAAGCTGCAACGAATGAGTTTTTTCCAGACTAAAGCAGGACACTGCGATATTTAAAACAGGTCTTCTTACTGAAGCTTCAACAAGAAGTTTAAAAGCAGCTTTATAAAAATCTTTTGAGTCAAAGAAAGACCTTGGCATTTGTCTGCCGCGGTGCCACCAGGAGCCATCTTTATAAACTATAGCCAGGTGAATTCCTTTAGCGCTGAAACCTGAAGACCTTAACCTTGCAGACATTTTCTCTGTAAGTCTGGAAAGTATTGGGGCAAGCTCTTCTACTTTTGACAGATTTTTACCTATAGCTACCGAGTTCCCGAAGCTGCCTCTTTTAGAAGAAATGTCATCTACCTCAAACCCTGAAAGGCGCATGTGCCAGTAAAGTCCGGTAATAGAATGAAATGCTGCTCTAAGTCTCCAAACGGGGGATCTGTAAAAATCAAGCACTGAGTAAATCCCCATTGTATTGAGTCTTATAGCATTCCGGGTTTTAATACCTGTTAAATCCGTCAGCTTTAGTTTGGAATAAACCTCAAAAAAATTATCTTTATTAATTTCTTCCAATCCGTCAGGTTTTTTTAACCCTGCTGCAATTTTTGCTAAATACCTGTTTGGGGCTATTCCGACCGAAACAGTCAACCATTCTCCGATTTCTTTTTTAATTCTCATCTTAATTTCCCGGCCTACAGCCTTAATGGAACCGTTTCTTAAGGCGGGGTAGTCTCGAAGATTTAACACAAACTCGTCTATTGATTTTGGGGAAAAATCATTTGTATATTCGGAGATCAGTTCACGAAGTTTAAGATGGACATTTCTGTATTTCCAAGGATCCGGCTTTAAAACAATCAGACGGGGATCGAACCTCCGGCCTTCAAAAACCCTCATCCCCGTTTTAATTCCCACTTTTTTTGCCTCAATAGATGCTGCCAAAATACACCCTCCGGGGGTTGGATAAGAGGCTACTGCAACAGACTTTCCTCTCAAAAAGGGATTTGCCTGCTGTTCGATGCTTGCAAAACAGGAATTAAGGTCCAGATGTAAATTAAAAGAAGGTTGGCTGTTAAATTCCATTTTCCACCTCCTCTAATTTCCAACCCAAACTTTCCGTATTAAAAACAAGTCTCATGAATAAGTTTTTACTGGCAACTGAAAAAACATGGTAAAGAGTTTTGCCTTGGCGGTATGTGTGATGAAGCCCAACTTTTTCAATTTTATAAATGCGGTCTTTCCACTTTACCCATCTTGGATATTCGTTCATACCAACCAAAACCGTTTCATAAATTTGCTCTGCCATAATCATTTGTAACCCGAATAAAATACGAAATCAAGTATCAATATTTAATAAAACACAGTTTGGTGGGATATAATTATGAAGTGAAGAAAGTAATAGTTTGGGTTTTAATTGCCGTAATTTTTATTCTCGTAGGATGGTATGGCCGCGTCCTTTATGAACTTCCCAAAAACTCGAATCCTATTGCCCAAATAAAACCAACACCTCTACTTAAATATACTATCGAAAACCTATCCGGCGTCAATTTTGAAACATCAAAAATCGAGATTGGCGAAACTATTTTTGAGTCGGATAAATTTACATCGTATAAATACACCATGAAGTTTAGTCCTGATTTTTCACAAAATCTAAAAACAGTTTCGGGCATGATAAATATTCCCAAAAAGGAAGGAACATTTCCCGTAATCGTGATGTTTCGGGGATTTGTAAGCCAGGAAATTTATGAAACAGGAATAGGAACCAGGCCTTCCGCAAAAGTCTTTGCAGAAAATGACTTTATAACCGTGGCGCCTGATTTTTTGGGTTATGCAGATAGTGATATCGAGGCCAGCAATATTTTCGAATCACGTTTTCAAACTTATGTCACGGCAGCTGTGACGCTTAAAGCTATTGCCTCTATTGAAAAATGGGACGGCAAAAACACTTTTATCTGGGGACATTCAAACGGGGGACAGGTGGCTCTCACCACACTTGAAATAACCGGTGTCGACTACCCAACTGTTCTTTGGGCTCCGGTAGGTCGTCCGTTCCCTGCCTCGATTCTTTATTATATTGACGAAGCTGCCGATGGCGGGAAGTTTTTAATAGACCAACTTGCCGATTTTGGGGATACTTATGACGCCAGAAAATATTCACTGACAAATTACTTAGATAAAATCAAGGCTCCTGTCGAAATCAACCAAGGCACTGCGGATACAGCAGTTCCTTATTGGTGGAGTGACGAACTTAACAAAAAACTCAAAGAAGAGGACATCGATGTAACATACAAAAAGTACTCGGGGGCCAACCACAATCTGGCACCTGCCTGGGATAATGTTGTGGAAAATAGTTTAAATTTCTACAAAGAACACCTGGAGAAATAACACCTATCGAACGAAAAGATAGTCGACTCTTTCAAAATCCGCTATAACTAGCTTATTTATGACAGAACTCAAATAATTTGAATTCTGACATGTAATACCCCTTTATCGAGCATCACACTACTACCTTATTTATTACTGTCTTGGCTCCATGGGCTTGGCAACGTTGACATTAATCTTGCGGCCTTTAAGCTCGTATTGATTAAATTTCTCAATTGCTGCTTGTGCTTCTGCATCACTTCCCATAGTTACGAAACCGAAACCACGGCTTCTGCCAGTCATTCTATCTGTTATGATAGCTGCGTCAGATACGGTTCCTGCTCCTGCAAAAAGGGCTTTTAGATCCTCAACACTTACTTCCCATGCTAAATTACCAATAAAAAGTTTGGATTGCATTTGATTTTTAAATTTTCACCTCCTCTTAAAGAAGTCTGAACAAAGGCGGAGCTTATCGACAACCGAAGCATCGCTATCCCTTGAAAACTCTGTGTATAGTATATAATAATTGGTATCAAATGACAAATAAGCGTACAGAAAAAGCCAAAGAGCCCTCCAACCAGCCTTCGACAGGGCAGGGTGGTGTTGTTCCCAAAATTCCTACTTTAAATTTCGGACCCAAGAAACCGTCAATATTCTCCGGTAACAAAGGCTTTTCTCCGAAGGGAAACCCCCGGGGAAAATTTAACCAAGCCACTTTCCATACGCAGCACAAAGGCGGACCCTCAGGCGGCAAATAATCAGGATAATCCAGTAGATAGAAGCCAGGAACTAAGTTATAATACGTCATTATGGCTGACAAAATAACCTCCGTAATCGCAAAAGAAGATAACGGAAACATTCAAATAACCTTTACCATTCCTTCTGATGTTGTCAAAAGCGCAGAAGACGAAACTATAAAGGAGTTCGCAAAAGATACCGAAATTGCCGGATTCAGGAAGGGCATGGCACCGCTTGATAAGGTAAAAGATAAAATTCCCCAAAGCACACTTATCGAACATTCACTTAGCCACGTTTTACCCAAAGCTTTGGCAGAAGCAGTTACAGAAAACAAATTACAAATAGCTATTTATCCAAAATTCGAACTCATAAGTGCAAAGGAAGGTGAGGCGTGGCAAATTAGAGGAACAACTTGTGAACTTCCAAAGTTCGAGCTTGGAGATTACAAGAAGGCAGTAACAGGTGAACTTGCGGCAGCATCCATCATTGTTCCGGGAAAGGACAGTGCTGACAAATCCGCATCCGGTCAAATTTCTCGAGACAAGAAAGAACAGATTGCAATAAAGGCTATTCTTGAAAATACCAAGATAGAGATTCCACAAATATTAATTGAAGAAGAAGCGGACAGCCGTTTATCAAATCTTTTAGGAAGACTTGAAAAGTTGGGGCTGGCTTTGGAAAATTATTTAGCCTCTATGGGTAAGAAAGCGGAGGATTTACGGGCAGATTATGCAAAACAGGCCAAAGAGGCGATTGCACTTGACTTAATCCTCACGAAAATTGCAGAGTCGGAAGGTCTTAAAATCGACCAAAAAGAGGTAGATGCAGCTTTGAATATGTCTCAAGTCGATATAAAGGAAAAGGATCAAAATCCCTCAGAAACAGATAACAGAAAAAGATTAATGGAATCAATTTTGAGGCGTAGGGCAGCACTGGATTTCTTGATTAACCTGAGTTAAAATCGGGCCTAATGGCAGATACCAAAAAGAGGAACCAAAACATAGTAACTCGCCAAAATGTTCTTGAATCCCTTAAAGATCTGGGAACAGGTACTTCCGTCCAAACTAAAGATTTTATTAAAAATACTTCAGAAGATTTTATCCGTGAACTATTAGGATTAACTATACCCCAAGTTAAAAGGTCAGGTGAGCTAAATTTGGGTCAAACCGTGCAAATGGGAGATATTCTTAGTGGCCGTGAGGAGCGAACCCGGGAGGTCAAAATGCAAGCTACTTTTGAAAGACGAATTTTGAATGAAGAGAGAAGAACATCACAGGAAAAAAGCGGCGAACTTAGGATGGAACTTAAGGCTATTATGGAAGAAATACAAAAAGTTGCGGCCAGCACCGAAAATTTTGCCGAAGCTGCACAAGTCAGTATGATCTCAGCTCCCATAGAACCCGGTATATACCATGTTCACTTTTTTGAAAGTATTTTGGAGTTTTTACAGTCTTTCCGAAAAAGAATAGATCTTGCAGCTACTTGGCTCACGTCGACAAATAAAAGAGCCGAAAAGAAAAATTACTGGGCAACATATAAGAAAAAGGGTAGTTCGTTCCTACTTTCACCGGACCATTATCTTTCCAGATCAGCCGGTTAATTTAATATATTTATATGCTTCAAATAAAATTTAGCTATGACAGAGATTAACCATTGTCACGAGATTAATTGTCCTGCTGCCTGTTGCTAAAATATTTACGGATATTTGCCAGGGTCCGTCAACCACTTTCTAAAAATTTTTCCCAGTGCTCTACCGGTACCCACGGAAGACGAGCTTATTAAAAATATTATTTCTCACAAAAGTGGCGTTTATTATTTTACAGACCGGTCATGGCTATATTTTTCGGTCAGTGGAATTTGTCCTAATTTAAATCAAGAAATGAACTGTAATGTCCATAACTCAAATTATTACCTGGCCGCGTGCAGAAACATGACTCCGGAAAGTGAAGAATGTGCCAAATCTCAATTAGCCTTCAAAAAGAATTTACAATTTTGTGGACGCTGAGGGGCTCGTGTGCATAACATTGATCCCAAGCACTATCGGGATCCTCTAGTCAACGAACAAAGTGAGTGGACGCTGAGGGGCTCGAACCCCCGACCTCATTCACGTCAAGAATGCGCTCTAGCCAACTGAGCTAAGCGTCCATGTAATGGCAGCTTCGTCTCGTCGTAAGCGTCCATATATACTTAGCAGGGTTATTATAGCCGAACTTGGACAATTCTTCAAAACCCATTATGGATAGCAATTAGGCCAAATGCCTTTCTTGCCAATGCTTATTGCATAAGCTGCTGTTTGTACGGCCTCCTCAGCATTCGATCGGAGATCAAGACTGGGGTCTTCACCAAAACTGTTTCTTATATTTTTCCAGGTAACACCACCGAATTGATAAAGTCCTACATATCCCAAATGCTCAGCTAAAGGGTTAAATCCGGATTCACAAAGAGCAATGTGCCTTAAAACATCGGCACTGACTCCATATTGGGAAGCGAATCTGTTAATAAATCCGTTAATCTCTTCTGATGAAAAAATTGGTTGAGGTACGGCTGTTGGGGTTGGTTTTTTGGTTGGAGAAATAGTAGGGGTGGGAGACTTGGTCGGAGTTGCCGTTGGTGTCAGGGTAGGCTTTGGGCTTTCTGTCGGTGTGGATGTGGGGTAAGGCGTAAGTGCTACAGAAAGAACCGCTGTTTTGGTCTTTTGCTTCCTTATTACACCCAAAGAAACAGCCTCGGCTGCGAGAAGTAAAAGTAAAATATAAACAATAATATTTTTCACCTGCACTATTTTATCATCAAAAAAAGAAATCCACTTGGAGAAGTGGGGTCCATCTACATTACAAATAGCCAAAATAAAATTGCGAGAATGATCCTATAAACACCAAAGACTATAAAGTTGTGTTTTTTTACATAATTTACCAAAAATTTAATAGCTATCATTGCAAAAATAAAGGAAAAAACGGTTCCTATAAACAAGGTTAGCGTCCCGGATTGGGAAATATATTGCCTGGATTTATAAATATCCAAAGCAGATGCGGCCATCATTGTAGGAACTGCCAAGAGGAACGAGAATTCCGTCGCAGTAGCTCTATTTATTCCGGTGCTTAAGCCACCGATAATCGTTGCTGCAGCACGGGACATTCCGGGAATAATCGAAAGACACTGAAAAGAACCTATTAAAAACGCTTTTTTATAAGTTACTTTTTCGTAATCAACAGGACCACCCAGCTCTCTTTTTTGCAATAATCTTTCTATTATTACCAAAGCCACACCTCCCCAAAAAAGTGCGTTTAAAGTTACAACAGAGTTCCCCAGGAGAAAGTTCTTAATGAAGGGGTATAGCGTCAGACCAACAATTGCCGTCGGAATAAAAGCAACAAATAGCTTTTTCAATAGCTTAATACTCAAAAATCGCTTTGTGTATAAAACCACAACAGCCATAATTGCGCCAAGTTGTATTACTATCTCAAAAGTCTTAACGAAATTTGAATCTCCTATACCTAAAAGTTTTGAGGTAAGTATCAAATGTCCTGTTGAAGAAATCGGAAGAAATTCAGTTAGTCCTTCAACAACAGAAAGGGTGAAAATGTGCAAGATTTCCATCACTTTATTTTATCACGATGTAACCTACGTGTTGACACCTTTTGATTATGGAACCGGGTTCCTCTTTTTAGATCAAATTCGACTTCACCGGAAATGTGTGCTTTCGGATTACCATACCCTGTAATCAACTGTCTGAAAATTTCAGCTTTACCTAATCCTTGTTTAAAACATTCCTCAAAATGCGACAAAACATCGTTTACAGGCATTCCGGTACGTGATGATATATGATTTACGACCGATTCTCTGATGCCTTGGTTCCGTTCCCGCATATATAAGAAATACTACAAAATTAAGATTTCATCAACGGGCACAAACATGGTAAAATAGTGTTTCGCGAGGGCTCGTGGTATACCGGTAACACGCTTCCATGGCATGGAAGAGTAGCGGGTCCAATTCCCGCCGAGTCCACACTCGCTTTAATTGGGTTTTAAGAGTATAATTACGCTATAGGTTAATAATCCCGTAAAGCTTCAGTGAAGTAGGGTTTTTATCAAAAACATGGAAATACGAAACGTTGCTATTATTGCGCACGTCGATCACGGTAAAACTACCTTGGTTGATGCTTTGCTGCGCCAATCTCATACCGAGATGAAAAAGGAGGTTGCCGAACAAGACACCATTCTCGACTCAAACGAACTTGAAAGAGAGCGCGGAATCACCATCTTTAGTAAAAATGCCTCAGTTGAATACAAAGGTGTAAAAATAAATATTATCGACACTCCCGGCCATGCGGACTTCGGCGGGGAAGTTGAACGCGTTCTTTCCATGGCTGACGGTGCTTTACTTTTGGTTGACGCCAAAGAAGGCCCAATGCCTCAAACAAGATTTGTTCTCAGGGAAGCACTTAAGTTGGGTTTAAAAATAATTGTTGTTGTCAATAAAATTGATAAAAAAGGCGCCCGTCCCGAATGGGTCCAGGGGAAGACTTTTGATTTATTTGTGGAGCTTGGTGCCAACGAGGAAACCGCTCTTTTCCCGACAGTATATGCCTCCGGACGTGACGGTAAGGCAGGTGTTGAACCCGATATTGATAAAATGACCGATATTTCGGCCATTTTTGATGCAATACTTAAATACATTCCTGAGCCAAATGCGCATCCGGGTGAACCCCTTCAAATGCTTGTCAGTAACATCGGTTACGATAACTACAAAGGTAGAATTGCTATCGGTAAAATCCACTCGGGTAGTATTAAAAACGGGCAAGATGTTGCTCATATAGATCGTGAGGGTGTAATTTCAAAATTTAGAATCACTTCACTATTCACTTTTAAGGGTCTTGGCAAACTTGAAGAAGCAGAAGCTTTGGCAGGAGACCTGGTTGCTGTGTCGGGAATATCTGATATTAATATCGGGGAAACCATTGCCGATCCCGTAACACCGGTGGCCTTGCCTCTACTGGATATTGAGCAGCCAACGGTAAAAATGATATTTATGGTCAACAATTCTCCATTTGGTGGTAAAGAGGGTGAATTTAAGACCAGTAGCCAAATTAGGGCCAGACTTTACAAGGAACTTGAAACTGACGTAGCTCTTAAAGTTGAGGATAACTCCGACGGAACATGGACGGTTAGTGGCCGCGGTGAACTCCACTTGGCAATTTTTATTGAGCGTATCAGACGTGAGGGTTACGAGTTCCAAGTCAGTAGACCTCATGTTATAAATCACTCAGAAAATGGAAAAGTAATGACACCTTTTGAAAAGGTTTACATAGAGGTACCCGAGACTTATTCCGGAGTAGTTATTCAAAAAATGGGACAAAGGCATGCCAAAATGGATAATATGGAATCAACTGAAGGTATAACCTTCCTTGAGTTTACTGTTGCAACAAAAGAGCTTATCGGTTTCCGAAGTGAATTTATTACCGACACCAAAGGTCTCGGAATAATTAATGCGGCCTTTTATGAATATTTGCCCGATGACGGATTCTCAAGGGATCGAGAGAGAGGAAGTCTGGTGGCATACGAAACAGGTGAAACCAGGCTTTATGGCATGACCCAGGTCCAGGATCAGGGTGAGTTTTTTGTTGGCCCGGCTGAAAAAGTTTATAAAGGCCAGGTTATTGGCCAATGTAGTAGAACAGGGGATTTGAGAGTTAATGCCTGCAAAGAAAAGAAACTTAGTAATATGAGAAGTAAAGGTGACGGTTCAATGGAACACTTTAACGTTCCTCACAGAATGGGGCTTGAAGAAGCTCTTGAGTATATCGATGACACTGAATTAGTTGAAGTTACACCTAAGTCGGTTAGGATTAGAAAAGTAATTTTAGACGAAGTTGAGGCCAGAAAAGCTGCCAAACTGGCGAAACATTGACTTTAGCCTGCAGAGTAGTTAAATTAGTGTAATGGAAGGTTAATACATACGATTTTACCCTGATTCACCAACAGGGGAGTAAAGATTAGCCAAAACGAGAAGTAATTGAAGTGGAACCACGCTTCGGAAGCTTCGGCGCAAGCTGACTTCACAAGTCGTCTTCAAGGAAGTATCATTAAATTATGGAATTAGAACATTTAAGACATTCTTGTTCTCATCTATTGGCATCGGCTGTCCTAGACTTATGGCCGGATGCAAAACTAACCCTTGGTCCGGCAATCGAGGACGGTTTTTATTACGACATTGATTTTGGTGATACAAAAATTTCTGAGGCAGATTTTCCCAAGATTGAGGAAAAAATGCACGATCTAGTCAAGTCTTGGAGTGGTTTTGAAAAGGAAATCGTTTCCCAAGAAAAGGCCCTGGAAATATTTAAGGGTAATGACTACAAAGCTGAGCTTATTCAGGAAATTGCCAAAAAAGACGAGGAAATTACCTTATATAAATCCGGTAACTTCTTTGATCTTTGTCGTGGAGGACATATCGAAAAACCTTCGCAGGAATTAAAGCATTTTAAAATATTGTCCGTGGCAGGCGCTTACTGGAGGGGCGACGAGAAAAACAAGATGCTGACCCGCATTTACGGTACTATTTTTTCTACACAAAAAGAGTTGGACGAATTTTTGGAAAGAAAAAAGCTTGCCGAGGAGTCGGACCATAGAAAAATCGGTAAAGACCTTAATCTTTTTGTTTTCTCTGATCTTGTAGGCAAAGGCCTTCCCCTTCTTACGCCCAAGGGGTCTACCATAAGAAGAGAGCTTGAGAGATTTGTCGTAGATACCGAACTTGATTGGGGATACCAGCATGTCTACACACCTCCGATAGCAAAGACTGAACTTTACAAGACCTCGGGTCATTATCCATATTACAAAGATACTATGTACCCGGTTATGAAAGTTGATGAAGACGAGCTTATACTGCGCCCTATGACTTGTCCGCATCACTTTATGCTCTATAAGTCTCAACCGAGAAGTTATAGGGAGTTGCCTATCAAACTGGCAGAAATATCCCCCCAATTCAGATATGAAAAAAGTGGCGAACTTTCGGGACTCATGCGTGTCAGGACTTTTATTCTTACAGATTCCCATATATTTACACAAAAAGAAAACGCCAAGGAGGTTATAAAGGACGTTCTTAAGCTTATAGACTATCTTAATGAAGCATTGGGCTTCAAAAAGGGAGTCGACTACAGATTCAGACTTTCGCTCGGTGATAGGAAAGATGAAAAGAAATACTATAAAGACGATACAGCCTGGGATTTTGCAGAGGAAGTACTGCGAAACGTCCTTAAAGAAGTTGACGCTCCTTATTATGAGGCCGAAGGCGAAGCAGCTTTTTACGGACCTAAGATAGATGTCCAGATTAAAAAAATTAACGGTCAGGAAGAAACCGCCTTCACGGTTCAGTACGATTTTGTAATGCCTAAACGTTTCGAACTAAAATATATCGACGAAAAGGGAAAAGAGGTTGAGCCTGTCGTTATTCACAGAGCTTCAATCGGCGCCATTGAGCGCACCATGGCTTTCCTGATCGAAAAGTACCGTGGAAATTTCCCAACCTGGCTAACTCCTGTTCAGGTTAAAGTCTTGCCGATTGCTGAAAGACATCTTGAATACGCTAAAAAGATTTCTGAGGTCCTTGCAAAAGCTAAGATTAGAGTTGAAGTCGATGATAAAAATGACACTTTGGGAGCAAAAATCAGAAACGCTCAAAGCGAAAAGGTGGCCTATATGTTTATCGTCGGGGACAAGGAAAAAGACTCAAATTCCGTCTCTGTCAGGAAAAGAGATGGTGAAGATTTGGGAAGTAAAGATATTGAGGAATTTACAAAGGCTTTATCCAAAGAAATCCTGGAAAAGGCTACCGGCTAACTCATCCTTGAATAAATCACACTTTTTAGGTAGAATTCACATATAATTAAGAAGTTGGGAAAAAGTAATCTTTTTTGGCGCACAGATTTTTCTATCAGGGCTCCCTCCCTCAGGGTTATTGATTCTGAAGGTAAATTGGTTGGAGTTTTGGGGAAAGACGATGCGGTAAGACGCGCAAAGGAAGTCGGTTTGACATTGGTCGAGATAGCACCGAATGCGACTCCGCCTGTAGCCAAAATAGTTGATTTTGGGAAGTTTAGGTACGCAGAAGAGAAAAAGGCGAGGGCCCAGGCAAAAAAGGTTAAAGGTGGAGATGTTAAAGAAATTCGTTTTAGTCCGTTTATAGCCGAAAATGACTTTAACGTAAGAATTGAAAGGATAAAAGAGTTTTTTGCCGATAAAAACAAAGTTAGGGTGGTGGTTGTTTTTAAAGGACCGCAGATGAGAGTGAAGCACGTCGGTTACGATGTGATCAAAAAGATTAAAACAGTTTTTGGAGATACCGTCATTACCGATATGGAACCAAAATTCCTAGGTAAACACCTAGTAACGGTTATCTCGCCGGTCAGTAAGACTAGGGTTAAGGTTCAGGACGAAGTTGTCGAATCAGCCGAAAAAATAGACTTAAAAAAATAACATGAACAAAAGGAAAGTCAGAAAATCAATTACAAACAGGTTTAAGATTACCAAAACCGGTAAGGTGATGCGTCGTCAGGGTTTCAGAAGACATCTTAAAAAGAGTAAAAGCTCCAAACAACTTACAAATTTGAAAAGAGTTATAGAGCTAAAAGGCTATTATGCCAAAAAAGTTAGAAAAGCCGTCGGAAAGAAGATTAGGAAATCAAAGAAAATAACCAAATAATATATGAGAGTTAAATCAATTTCAGCCAGACGTCACAGGAAAATGCTTTCCAGAGCAAGAGGGTTTAAGCAGGCCAGAAGCAGCAGAATTCAGGTTGCCAAGGAGGCTTTGCTTCATGCAGGAGCATATGCATATCATGGAAGAAAGCTTAAAAAGAGAAACCTTCGTACACTTTGGATAACAAGAATCAGTGCTGCAGTTAAAAGCTATGGAGTTTCTTACAACAAGTTTATTGCAGCTCTTAAAAAGGAAAAGATCGAAATTGACAGAAAGATTTTAAGCGACATTGCCGCAAAAGACTCTGAAACATTTAAGAAAATAGTTAAAGAAGCAGGATTTAGCTTTACTACCACCGAGAAATAACGGAGGTATTGCTTAAGTCTAGTTAACCTCCGTAAGGGGGTTTTTCTTTGCCCGTCGAAGCATTGGCATAAGGCGTATACGAATAGTATTGAAAAGCCGAGTGCGAAAACTAAGCCGGGTGTTGTAGAATTAATGACATGCAGGAAGATATATTGAATACCAAAAACCAGGCTTTGGCGCAATTAATGTCAGCGGAAAGTGTAAATGAACTTGAGCAAATCCGCATAGACTATTTCGGAAGAAGTGGAAAATTCACCAACCTTATAAAAGATATTAAAAAAGCACCACCCGAAGAAAGAAAACACATCGGACAAACTTTAAACGAGGCCAAAAAATCAATTGAGACGTTGCTGGAAGGCCAAAAAAATAGTTTTAAAGAAGTGGCACGGGAGTGGTTTGACCCGACAATCCCCGGAGAAAAACCTGACGTAGGACATATCCACCTGATTACTCTTACAATTGAAAAAATCTCCGAAATATTTACAAGAATTGGATTCGAAAGAGCAAGATACCCGGAAGTGGAATCGGACTATTTTGCCTTTGAAGCTCTAAATATGCCCAAAAATCACCCTGCCAGGGATGAATGGGAAACATTTTTTGTGGACGTACCGGAAAATCCTAAATCCGGCAAAACAGTTTTAACTCCACATACCAGTAGCGGTCAGGTTCGTGAAATGCTTAGAGTAGGAAAACCTCCTGTGCGAATGATAAACATCGCAAAATGTTACCGAAGACAATCGGATATCTCACATGTCCCGATGTTTCATCAATTTGAAGGTTTGGTTATCGATAAAGGCATTTCCATAGTAAATCTCAAAGGCACCCTGGACTACTTTGCTAAGGCTTTTTTCGGTAAGGATAGGGTTACCCGATTAAGGCCGTATCATTTTCAATTTACCGAACCTTCGTTTGAAATTGACATAAGCTGCGGTGTGTGTGGAGGCAAAGGGTGTAAAGTTTGCAAAGCCGGTTGGCTGGAACTTGGAGGGGCGGGAATGGTACACCCCAATGTTCTTAAGGCAGGGAGGGTTGACCCTAAGATATATTCCGGATTTGCTTTTGGTTGGGGAGTGGAGAGAGTCTTGATGATGAGGGAGGGCCTCGGAATACCTGATGTCAGAATGATTTACAGTACGGATCTACGTTATCTGTCACAATTTTAATATGGATATACAAATTTTGGATTCTTGGCTTAGAGACTACCTAGAAACTCCGGCAAATCCCCGAGAGATTGCCAAATATCTTTCACTTTGTGGCCCTTCCATCGAAAAAGTTGAGAAGGTTGGTAATAACCATGTCTACCATATAGAAATAACAACCAATAGAATAGACTGCGCCTCAGTTTACGGCATTGCCAGGGAGGCTTCAGCTATTCTTCCCAGATTCGGAATCAAGGCAAAACTTAAGGAGTTCAGATTGGATTCAAAAAGTTTTACTTTTGCAAAAAAGGTAAGTTATCTTGAAGCTAATGTTGATACAAACTTATGTCCCAGGTTTACGGCGGTTCTAATCAGAAACGTTGTGATTGATAAATCCCCCAAAGATGTTGTGGACAAGCTTGAAATGTCCGGTGTGCGTTCTATAAATAATGTCGTTGATATAAGTAACTTTGTCGCGCTGGCAGTGGGGCAGCCCGTTCACACTTTTGATTACGACAAGATTAAGGATCAAAAAATGATCCTTCGGGAAAGTAAAAAGGGAGAGAAAATAAGGACGCTGGATGGTAAAGATTTTGTTCTTCCCGGTGGAGATATTGTAATCGAAGACGGGGAGGGTCGCCTTATTGACCTTGCCGGAATAATGGGTGGTAAAGAAAGCGCAATCGATGAAAACACTAAAAATGTTTTACTTTTTGTACAACACTACAACCCGTCGAATATCAGAAGGACTTCAATGGCTCTGGCCCAAAGAACGGCAGCTGCAACAATTTTTGAAAAAGGTACAGACGCAGAACTTGTCGGGCCGGCTACTTTACTTGCGGTCAAACTTTTTGAAACTCTGACAAAAGGAAGGGCGGACCAAAACATATTAAATATTTACCCACAGCCATACAAAGTATTCTCTGTAAAAATTTCAGAAAAGTTTATAAACGAAAGACTCGGTATCGAGATTCAAAAAAAAGAGATAACCGCATATCTCTCAAGTTTGGATTTTGAGTGTAAATGGGAAGGTGACACCTTAGATGTTAAAGTCCCGTCTTTTAGAGCAAAGGACATAAGAGCTCCCGAGGATATTTTGGAAGAAATCGCCAGAATTTATGGATATCATAATTTACCCAGCCGAATTATGGATGGAGATATTCCGGATAGGCCTACAGAGGTAAAATTCGCTTTTGAAAATAATTTAAGAAATATTATTTCCGGATTCGGAGGAACCGAGATTTATACTTTATCATTGGTACCTGAAAGTTTTGTCGATGAAAAACATTTAAAACTAAAAAACCCTCTTGGTCCGGACACCTTATGTTTAAGAACCTCACTAATGCCTTCAGTTATTGGGGCTGCAAAAGAAAATATTGGTCTTAAGGAAAGATTCCACCTGTTTGAGATAGCCAATGTTTACATTCCCCGAAGTAACGACTTACCTGATGAAAAAATGATTCTTGGTGGAGTTTTATCAGGATATTCATACCGACGCGCAAAAGGGGTAGTTGAGGCCTTACTGGAAAGATTGAATATCGATGTTATTTTCAAATCCGAAGAGGAAAAAGGGTTTGGCGCCAGTAGGTGTGCTTTTATATATTACGCAGACGTTCTTGTCGGGAAAATCGGAATTGCCGAAAACACAGAGCTTGTTTACTATGAATTCTATCTAGAAAAATTAATGAAATCCGCTAAATATTCAATAAACACGCCGAGCTTTATAAAAATTCCCAAATATCCTGCTCAAATTGAAGATGTTAATTTCAACCTCCCCCAGAAAACTAAAATCGGAGAGGTAATCGAACAATTAAAAAATACTAAGTTTGTTGTAAAAGCAGAACTCGTCGATATTTATAAAGATTCATATACCTTCAGAGTTTGGTATCAAGACCAAACAAAAACTTTAACCGACAAGGAAGTTCATGGCATCAGAAACGAAATTATATCTTCATTGAAATCAAAGTTCGGTGGTAATCTTAAGGAGTAGGGGACGCGCTTGGCGCCGGTGAGGGTGTGGAGGGGTTCCACGATTGTCCGACACCTATGGTTATAGTGCTATTTGATTGGTGATTTGCAGAATCCATGGCAACAGCTTCAATTGAGTAAACACCCTTTGAAGGAAAAGTAACTTTACACGAATAATTATTTGCGCCGTTATTGAAAGTACAGACTCGATTACCGTCCAATTTCAAGTCAACCTGTGTAATTGCCGAGTTGGAATTTGCCGAAAAAGTAACCGTCATGTCTCCCGTCGGAAGATCTGAATCATGGTCGTGTGGACTCCCGAAACTAACGCTTAAGGGATTACTTGTACCGCAATAATCACTGGGTGGATGATACCTAGAATCCGTCTGTGTGTTCATCCAGTTAAGAATACCTTCCTGCCAGCGATTGGTGCCGCCTGCCCCCGAAGTTGGATCTTCTTCTTTAAATTGAAAATACTCTTTAGTGTCGTAATTTCCGGAAGCTATATCGCTTGGCGTTGCAAGCTTACCGTCGCTTTTACAAACCTTCAAAAGAACATGAACAGGATCGGCAAGCGTTGGCTCCGAACCTCTAACAAAGTACTCAAGCCTGGTTGCAAAACTATCGTGTGCTCCATAACCTGAAACGTTATCAACCGATACCTGTGCGACATCAGAGGGAACTTTAAAACTAAAAGCCGGTTTACCTTTCAGGGCTTGGACTGTAATTTTATTCCAGATGGGGGAAGCACCTGAAACACCGGAAGCGACACTTAACATCGGTGTGTTGTCGTTATTTCCCACCCAAACCCCTACCATTGCATTTCCATTGCCACCCATTGTCCAGTTATCCCGCTTATCATTTGTCGTTCCGGTTTTGGCCATCACATTGGCAATATTAAGGTATGAACTAACTCCGAAGGTATCTTTTCTGGCTTCGTTATCGGAGAGAATATTACTGATAAGAAATGCTTGTCCCTCCGTTAAAACCTGCTTACCTTTTTGGGGAGTGTTATCTTCCAAAACCTTTTCATTCATATCTGTTACTTTAAGAATGGCCACAGGTTCCACACGATATCCTCCGTTTACAAATACCGAATAGGCTGATGTCATGTCAATAAGCCTTACCTCGCCACCGCCCAAAGTCAAAGAGAGACCAACTCTTTTAAGAGTCTCGTCTGTCGGAGGAAGTGTGTTTATACCTAAATCAGTTGCGGTTTCGAGAACATCTTTTATGCCAACCTTTGCAAGCATTTTAACCGCCGGGATATTTCTGGAGTTCGCAAGGGCATAACGTACTTGAATTGGTCCTATATATTTTCCGTCATAATTAACAGGTTTGTAATCGGGCTGCCCTGTTCCACCCGGAAAACTTGTGGGAACGTCCATCAAAAGTGTTGCGGGCGAATACCCCTCTTTAAAACCTGTCACATATGTAAAAGGCTTAAACGAGCTTCCGGGCTGTCTAAGCGAGGTTGTAACATTTACCTGTCCGTCGTAATCTTCCGCAAAAAAATTCTTTGAACCCACCATGCTCAATATTTCTCCGGTTTCGGGATTCAAAACAACCGCAGCCCCATTGGTTATATGCTGTTTTTCCACTTTTGCTATCTCATCAGTAACTATTTGTTGTGCTTTCTCCTGCAGTTCCATATCCAGAGTGGTCGTTACCGTAAGTCCACCCTGCTCTACCAGCGCCTGTCCATAAGTATCTTCTAGAATCTTCTGAACATATTGCACAAAGTGCGGGGCGTTAAGACTTGTCCCTTTTGGTTTAAATTCATAATTCGCCAAAGAATCGGCGGCGGAGGTTTCTTGCTCAACATTGATGTACCCGTCTTCCCTCATCCTTCTTAAAACAGCCTTGGTGCGTTCAACATAAGCAGTTGGTGTAGAAGAATATGGTGAGTAGGCTGAAGGTGACTGGGGCATACCTGCAAGTATCGCACACTCGATAAGGTTCAGATCTTTAACATCTTTTCCAAAATAGGTTTGGGAGGCAGCTCCGACTCCCCAAGAAGTACCTCCGTAAGGAGCTTCATTTAGATACATCTGGAGTATTTGGTCCTTTGAATATTTTTTCTCAATCTGAATTGCCAGGACAAACTCCTTAATTTTCCTGACAATCGTCCTATCGTTTGTTAAAAGAACATTCTTGACCAACTGCTGGGTTAATGTTGAGCCACCTGCGGCACGACCTCTGGTAAAAATACGCAGGAATCCGCGCAAAACTCCAATCGCATCGAAACCTTGGTGTTTATAAAAATTCTTATCTTCGATAGCAACAGTTGCCTGTCTCAAATACTCAGGCATGTCGGTAATCTCTACCGGTGTTCTATTTTGATTGGCGTAGATATCATAAAGTGGCTTTCCGTTCCTATCCAAAATCTTGGTTGAAAAACCTTGCGTTCTGACTATTTTATCGGGGGAGGGTAGGTTAAATGCTAAAACAGGAAGAATAAAAAGAAGGAAAACGAAGAAGCCTATTGCTCCAAAAAAAGCAATTTTTGCCCACTTAACCAACTTTCGGCTTTTACTTAACGAACGTCGGTATTTACTTCTGTCTTTCCAGGTCGCGTGCCTTGGTCTATCTCTCCACATGACACCTCTATTCTAACAAATTATTAGGAAGTTAACTAACTATTCAAAAAATGCCTTAAAAGTCATAGAATTATCGTATGGACAAAATTGAGGAAGTGTTAAGCAGGGGAGTGACTAATATTATTCCGGGGAAAGCTGAGCTGGAAAAGCTTTTGCGATCCGGAAATAAATTAAATATTTATCTGGGAATCGATCCTACTGCAACAAAAATACACATCG
>Ga0208375_1001896_pt1 | contig 21259 bp, 23 predicted proteins | sample RifOxyD1_FD_184038 | JGI IMG/M metagenome (GOLD analysis project Ga0208375, IMG submission 184038) | Soil microbial communities from Rifle, Colorado - Rifle Oxygen_injection D1 (SPAdes) | ecosystem: Environmental > Terrestrial > Deep subsurface > Rock core/Sediment | place: Rifle, Colorado... | reverse complement strand
TAGTACGTTGCATTAAAAAATCTAAGAAAAATTTATTTATATAGTCTACGCGGGCAAATGTCATGTCCGGGGCTTAATTACGAACCCCACCGCAGAGCAGTGGGGTATTTATGATAAATAAATTATTTAATTTTCCCATAATTAAAAATAAAAAATTAAAAAGAACTCATTGTTAACAAGTTCAATCTAGTATCAGTTGGTTTTACTTTTGATTCCATTGCAACCAAAGTCTTAACTCCGGCTCTTTCTGCACTGATAACTAAATTCTTTTCAATGCTTCCATCAAACACAACAACACTCACTCCTTTGATTCCTCTCAGAGTATCCTGCAATTCTGTTGACGGCACTTTTCCAAGAACAGCTAAATTCTCATCAAGTACATAAGCTCCTCTAGTTCCAACTAAATCATCAAGCAATTGTTTAAACTTTTTCTTCTGAACTTCAGAAATTCCAGCTCTTACAACAGTTCTTGGTGCTTCAGAACTTTGTGTAGTTGTAGAAGTTGTTCTTACAGGTGCTCTAGACACAGGCCTAGATTCTCTCGGAGCTTCTCTACTCTCAATTCTTCTAATCTGTCCATTCTTTGTTGGTTGAACATCTCTCAAATCAAGTTTAGCTTGCTCTGCAGTAATCCTTCCTCTCAAAGCTTTATGAATTTCTTTCTTTGTCAATTCTTCAACTTCTTTTCCATCAGGTGCTTTAACTACAAAATCAATTTCAGCTACATTCATAATTTCTCTTGTAATCAAATCTCCCCCTCTATCTCCATCAACAAAAAGTGTTACAACCTTTTGTGCACATAATGGAATAATAGATGGTGGTACGGAAGTTCCGTTTATTGCAATTGCATTTTTGAAACCACATTTCAATAAAACTAAAACATCAGCTCTTCCTTCTACTAAAATGATTTCTTCAGATTCATCAATACCAGGTCCAGCAGGCAATTTTTCTTTACCATACTCAGAAACTTCCATCATTCTTACAGACTGCGCAACTTCTTCAGTAATTTCTTGAGAATCTGGCAATACATTATCTGTAAATGATTTAAGTAATTCTTTTGCTCTAGTGATTATGAAACTTCTTTTAGAAATTCTTACGTCTTCTAACTTAATGACTTTAACTTTAGCATTACAAGGACCAATCCTTTGAATAGTTTCCATAGCAGCTGCTACAACTGCAGTTTCGGTCTTATCCAAGCTTGATGGAATAATGATATTTCCTTCAGTCTTTCCAGCTTTGATATCAGTAATAACTTCTATCCTTCCAATTCTTCCAGACTTTTGTAATTCTCTTAATTCCAAATCAGATCCTAATAGACCTTCAGTTTGTCCAAAAACAGCACCAATAATATCTGGTCTGTCCACAGTACCTTCAATTTGAATACTTGTGTGAATGATATATTTTGCCGACACAGGGCTAATTTTTCCCATTTTTTCCTCCAAAGACACAAGAAATACTTTTACACCTATAATCAATACACTTCTTTTCTCTCTAATTAACGGCAATAAGCCAAATTTAAATTGTAATTAAATGATAGGCGAGTATGATCTTGCTCTGTTTTTCTTTTAATATGATATTGCCCGCGACACTAACCCCCAAGCTCATTGCTTGAAGTTTCTTCGTCCGCTCCATTGAGTATTCTCGTGGCGGGCTACATTTATGAAGAATATCTTTCTTTATAAACCTATCCCTTTAGTTTTAAAACCCTTAATAAGGCTTAAAATGGGCTTGCAGGGATTTGAACCCTGATACGTGGGTCCGAAGCCCACTACACTATCCAAGTTATGTTACAAGCCCTTTACCTTTTCAAGAATTCAAAAATTATTAAAGGTTTGCTTTACTAATACGTAGATAATGTTGATATAATCCCCGGATTTAAAGACACTCCTGAATAAATGGCTCTGTCATTATTTCTTTCTACTTCTGGATTTCTATTTGTAAGATCAAAATAAAAATTTGAAAATCCCCTTCCAAACCTATTTAATAATCTCCCTCTAAAAACATTAGCAATCTGATGATAATCTAAAACTCCCTTAAAATCACCATAACCAACACCTAAAACATCAACAAGACTTACTGACAACGCCCAAAAATCTAAAGATCTATCATTATGGGGATAAAAATACCTAGGACTATGAGCCACTGGCCCCTTATAATTAGCTTCATCATCAAACGTTCTTGCAGCAAACCAATCAATCAAAACTAATTTTTCTAAAAAAATGTCATAAACAAGATTACCAGGTTTAACATCTCCATGAATAATTTGCCTATCATGTACATTTGAAATAGTCTTAGCAACATCCTCAAATAATCTCAAAACTACTTCTGGAGTTGTTAATTCTGGATAATCATTAAAATTAATATGACTCAAATTACATCCGTTTACAAATTTAAAGGGTCCAAACACACCAGGCATCTTTTGAACATCATCAGCACTTCTCAAAACCTGAACACCTTCAAGCCCTTGAACTTGCATTTGCGCTTTCAATCCTCTTTTTGCTAAGTTCAAAGATATAGAATCTAATTTTGAAGGACCACCATTTTTTATTGATACTGCATATTTCAAAACATCCCCAGGAACTAATCCAGGAATCGAAAATATACAGCATTTATCATCAATCAAAAGAACTTTAGGTAGATTTAAAGTTAAAAAATGGCTAACAGCAGGATCATGATCAGCTAAAGTACGTAATCTCATTTCCAAATCAAGTCCTATATACATTTTCTTTTATCTCCATCAATCATTTATAAAATCTCAGTTGAAAAATTATTCACCTTCACAATTAACCCCATAATATTGATGCCCGGCAATATCTTTTTTCCAAACAAAAATACAACGTTTATTATCTAACCAAAAAGCTTCAGATCCATGCCAAACAACTTTTCTGCTATTTCCCAATTCCTGAGTTTTATAAAATAATGAACCCAGAGTCGGATCCCAAATATATCTTGATAAAACTTTAACAACGGCATCATATGCAGCCTCTCTTGAAATCATTCCATAATTACTTGTTCCTAAAGTTAACTCCCCATTTTCATCTCTAAAACTATCCTCAGAAAAATCTTCAGAATCATTTAAAGCCTTAAAAGCTCCAGGCTTGGTTACAACTGCAATTAATCCTTTTTTATTTCCATGAAATTTATTTGCTTTACTAATTCGATCAAAATTAAATCTATTCAATAAAACCGCAGAAATTGCCTCATAACCATGAATAATTTCTTCATCAGAAAAACCATTTTTTCTACCAACCAAAAAACTTCCTTGCTCATGATAAACTAATCTCGTAATAAAAATCAAATCCTCAGCAGTTAATTGATATTGGGGATTAATAATATTCAATCTTTCAGCATCCATTTCAAATTGTGATCTAAAAGCAATAGCATCAGAAGTATCTTGGACTGTTTGTTCTAAAGTACATCCTAATTTTTGAGAATGAACACTAGCACAAACCCCTAAAGTTCCTAAAAAACCCAATCCAAATAAAGCCATTTTATTCATTTTATCATTAAATTACCCTTAAAGGGGTTTATAAACCTTTCGATTTGTATTTACTGAGAAAGGACAACAAAACTAATATAATACTCAAGCCCAATTTAATAAAAAATGGACCAAAGTGACATGCTCTTGATTATTAACGATACTATTCTCAATTTTAAAAAAGAAATTAATCAACCAACAGTCCTTTTCATAGAAAAACCAAGATTCTCAAAATTATTAGATTTGATGGAACTAAAAAAGCATTTACATTTAACACCCTGTTTCGTCGCTGAAATGAAAGGTGGAAATATAATCTATTACTGTGAAGAGATTATTCAAGATCTAACCAAAGATTTACCTAAAGATAAAAAAAAGAAATTTTTAGAAGCAATAACAATACATGAATTATTCCACATTTGGAACAAACTCCCTGCAACAGATGCAGAAGATGCAATCGCTTCAGAATTAATAGTACATACTGAAATTAAGAAATTCTATCCAAAAGAGAATGAAATCATAGAAGAATTTCAACAAAAGATTAATAAATTCTCTAAAAAACACTAAACAGATGTCAGAAGAATTAGGTATAACAGTAAAGAAAGATAAAGATTTTTCAGAATGGTATACACAGGTTTTACAAAAGGCTAGCTTAATAGAATATACTGATGTCTCAGGTTGTTACATTCTTAGACCTTATGTTTACGAGATTTGGGAAACAATTCAAGAACATTTTAATAAAAAGATTAAAGATAAAGGAGTAAAAAATGCATACTTCCCTTTACTCATTCCAGAAAGTTTACTAAAAAAAGAATCAGACCATGTTAAAGGCTTCACGCCAGAAGTCGCTTGGGTCACCGAATCAGGTTCAACAAAATTAAATGAAAGACTGGCAATAAGACCAACTTCAGAAACAATTATGTATGCAGCATATTCAAAATGGATTAGATCCCACAAAGATTTACCATTAAAAATTAATCAATGGGTAAACGTAGTCAGATGGGAATTCAAGACTCCAGTCCCATTATTAAGATCAAGAGAATTCTTATGGCAAGAAGGCCACACAGCATTTGCAACCAAAGAAGAAGCTGATGCAGAAGTTTTAGATATTTTAGAAGCATATAGAGAAATCTTTGAAGATTTATATGCAATCCCAGTTTTCAAAGGAAAGAAAAGTGAAAAAGAAAAATTCGCTGGAGCGCTTTACACAACTTCTATCGAAACATTCTTAGGAAACGGAAAAGCAATCCAATGTGGCACTTCACACTGTTTAGGCCAAAACTTTGCAAAAGTATTTGATATTAATTTTTTAGATGAAAAAGGTGAAAAACAATATGTCTGGCAAAATTCTTGGGGCATCTCAACAAGGAGTATTGGAATTATGATTTTAATGCACGGAGATGACAAAGGTTTAATCCTGCCTCCAAAGATTGCACCAATACATGTAGCAATTGTACCAATCATATTCGAGGATAGTAAAAAACAAGTTTTAAAAAAATGTAATGAAATAAAAACCAAATTAAAAGAATTCAAAATACATATTGATGACAGAGAAGGTTACAAACCTGGTTTCAAATTTAATGAATGGGAATTAAAAGGAGTTCCAATAAGATTAGAATTAGGTCCAAAGGATTTAGAAAAAGAACAAGTAGTACTCGTAAGAAGAGATACAGGAAAAAAAGAATTTATACTAATTAAAGACTTATCAAAAAAGATTCCATTAATATTAGAAGATATTCAAAAGAATTTACTTCAAAATGCAAAAAAGAATATTGAAAACAATACAGTTGAAGTCAAAAACTATAGTGAATTCAAAAAAGCAATAGAAAACAAAAAATTAGTAAAAGCACTCTGGTGTGAAAAAGAAATTTGCGAAGAAGAAATAAAAGACCAAACAAGTGCAAAATCATTAAACATACCTTTTGATCAAAATAAACAAAAAGGGAAATGTTTCCATTGCAACGCAGAAGCCAATTCTTATGCCTATTTTGCTAAATCATATTAGAAACATTTATAATATTCTCAACCCACAATATTAAGAATGGTTTTAGAATCAATAATTGGAGTTAAAGAAGCAGAAAAAACTCCATCCTATGTTTTTTTTCTAGGGTTGCTCTATGCATCAATTTCCATTTTCATTAGTATTTGGATTTTTAAATCCGAAGCATCATTAGTAATGGTCTTCTTCATGGTTTTTGCATCATTACCATTAATCTATAAAACATTCAAATTTGAGGCAAAAAAAGATTATTTTGAAAAATATGATGAAGTTTCTCCTAGGACACATATTAATGCTTTAAAAATATTCATGTATTTATTTTTAGGATTCACAGTTGCAATGGCATTATGGTATATATTCTTACCATCCGACTTAACTTCTGAAATATTCTCTTCACAAATTTCAACCATAAAATCCATAAATAGTGGTGGAATAGAATCAACAACAGGAGATATTACCCACTGGGGTTTCTTAACTACAATAATTTTCAATAATCTAAAAGTATTAACACTCTGTATGATATTTTCATTCTTCTTTGGTACGGGGGCCCTATTCATCCTTTCCTGGAATGCATCCGTCATTAGTACAGCAATAGGTAACTTAGTAAGAACAAACATCGCAAATTATGCCTCAGCAGTAGGTCTCGCAAAAATGGGAATATATTTCCAAGTATTTTCATTAGCCATCATGCGTTATATGACTCACGGGCTATTCGAAATCTTAGCATACTTTGTTGGCGGACTTGCAGGTGGATTAATTTCAATTGCAATGATAAACCATAATTTCCAAGGAGAACATTTTAAAACAATAATGAAAGACTCAGCAGACTTAATTATTCTTTCAATAATATTAATATTAATAGCTGGACTAATAGAAGTATTCATAACACCCATTTTATTTTAGACTAAACTTTCAGAAGTTATTTAAAAGAACTGATTAACAAAATAAAAAATGTGCGGAATTACAGCTTATTTTGGAGAAAAAAATGGGATTCCAATTGTTCTTGAAGGTCTTAAAAGACTAGAATATAGAGGTTATGATTCAGCAGGAATAGCTTTCCTTAATAACAATACTATAGAGATAATCAAAACAAAAGGAAAAATACAACATTGTAATTGGACATACTCGATGGGCAACACATGGAGAACCTAATTATATTAATGCACACCCGCATTTATCCATGGATAAATCAATAGCAATTATTCATAATGGAATTATAGAAAATCATAGTGAACTTAAAAGAGAATTAAAAGAAAAATATAATTTTAAATTTGAATCCGACACAGATTCAGAAATAATCGCACAATTAATTCAATATTTCTACCAAGGAGATTTTGAAGATGCATTTAGAAAAATGTTAACAAAAATTGAGGGCGCATTCGGGATTGTTGCAATCCATAAGGACCATAAACAAATGATTTGTGCACGAAAAGGTTCCCCTTTAGTATTAGGTGTCAACGCAAATGAGATTTTTATCGGCAGTGACCCATCACCATTTATTGAACATACAAAAGATGCAATTTATCTTAATGAAAAACAAATGGCAGTTATCGAGAATAATTCTTACAAAATTAAAGATTTTAATGGATTTAATACTCAATCAGAAATTGAAACCATTCCATTTGGCATTGAATCAATTCAAAAACAAGGATTTGAACATTTTATGCTAAAAGAAATAAATGAGCAAGCAGAAACGATACATAATTGTTTTCGAGGAAAAATTAACCATATAGAAAATATTTCTATTAAAAATAACAATCCTCAGAGAATAGTATTAATCGCTTGTGGCACAAGTTATTATGCAGCATTAGTTGGAAAATATTTAATCGAAAAAACTTCCCACATTCCAGTAATTGTCGAACAAGCTTCAGAATTCAGATACAGACAACCAATGATTTTCAAAACAGATTTAATTATAGCTTTATCACAATCTGGAGAAACAGCAGACACAATAGAAGCGATTAGACTAAGCAAAAAATTAGGTTGCAATGTCGCAGGTATAGTCAATGTCACAGGTTCATCAATCGCAAAAGAATGTGGCCAAGGATTATACTTACACGCAGGCCCAGAAATCGGCGTTGCATCAACAAAAGCTTTCACTTCACAAATTGTCGCATTAAACTTACTTAACTTATTTTTGAACAAGAATCCTTATTACAAATTAGAAGTGATTGAAGAACTAAAAAAACTCCCAGACAAAGTCAAAGAATTCCTAGACAATCAAGAGATTTTAAAAATTGCAGAAGAATTCAAAGATTCAAAATATTTCTTATTTTTAGGCAGAGATATCAATTACCCAGTAGCATTAGAAGGCGCTTTAAAATTAAAAGAGATTTCATATAATCCATCAGAAGGACACCCCGCAGGTGAAATGAAACACGGCCCAATTGCATTAATCGACTCAAACACACCAGTAATTGTAATCTTAACCAAAGACAATGTTTATGAAAAAGTCATCTCAAACATGCAAGAAGTAAAAGCAAGGAAAGGTAAAATAATCTGTATTTGCGACGAGATTAACAACGAAATCAAAGAACTCAGTACCCATATAATCCAAGTCCCAAAAACTATATGGGAATTCTCTCCAATAATGAACGCAATCCCGATTCAACTTTTTGCATACTATATAGCAAAGCTAAACAACCGAGAAATTGACCAACCAAGGAACCTTGCAAAGGCAGTAACAGTTGAGTAAACTTTAAATATCAAATAACTCCTAAAAAATCTATGATTAACAAAGTATTAGTTAGAAATGAGAACAAATATTACTGGACCCAGGGTGACCTTCATACAAAAGATGGAGTTCTCAAAGAATCCGAATTAAAAAAAGGCCACGGCCTGATTAAATCACATAACGACAAAGAGTTCCAAATATTTGATGCTAACTTTATTGATAACTTTGCAAAAATAAAAAGAGGCCCAGCTACAATCACATTAAAAGATCTTGGTTATATCTTAATTCATTCATCAGTAAATGAAAATTCAATCGTTGTCGACGCTGGTGCGGGCTGTGGATTATTAGCCGCAACAATGGGCCAGTACGCAAAAAAAGTCTACTCCTATGAAATAAAACCCGAACACCTAAAAATTGCAAAACAAAACATTGAATTCTTCGAACTAAAAAACGTTGAAATTAAAGAAGGAGATGTTTACGAAAAGATTGACGAGAAAAATATTGATATTCTCACATTGGACTTAGCTGAACCATGGAGAGTTAATTTTGAATGTGTAAAGAACGGTGGTACAATAATTATCTATTTACCAACAATCCACCAAGTCATGGAATTCTGCTCAAAGAGCCAAAATCATATAGAAAAAGTAGTTGAATTATTTGAAAGAGAATGGCACGTTGAAGGTAAAAAAGTCCGTCCTAAATCTCAAATGATTGGTCACACAGCATTTTTAATTATTGTTCGGAAACTTTAAGCATCCTTATAATAACCATCTATAATCATATCCTTCAAGAAAGTAGTCATTCTCAAGATTAATTCTAATATAAATACAAAAACAAAATAATAAAAAATAGTAGATGATTCATTAGGCAAATTCAAGATTATTTCTCTGAAATATGAAAAAGAAGGGAAAATGGGATCAGATAAAAATACAGCTAATAATGCAAAGGGTAATAATTTTGCTAAATCCTTTGCAAGATTTTCACTATAATAAGCACAAACTCTTATTGAAGCAACTAAAGCCATTGATAATAATAGAATCATTTCAAGACCACTATTATTATTCAAAAATATTAAAATCATTACAACAATTATAAACCAAACAAAAATAAAAAATGGCAAAATCAAAAGATACTCTAAAGAATACAAAAATACTTCATAAACATCTCCTAAAAAACTTTTAAAATCATTATACTGCCTTAAATCTAAATGAAAAATATTTTTTAAAGCTAAAAACTTATAAAAATTAAATACAAAGATAGAATAAATTACAATTCCAATAATAGACAATAATAAAGGTAATATCACTTCTTTAAAACTAATTAATGAAATAACCATAATAATTATACCACAAAATCCTTTATAATATTTTCCTCACCCAAACAAATAAAAACAAAGAAAATAAATGATTTAGGATGAAATACGTACCAGATACTTCTGTTGTCATCGAAAGAGCAATTACTAGATTAATTCAAGAACACAAAATATTTGGTCAAATTCTAGTACCAAAGGCTGTACTCGCAGAATTAGAACATCAAGCAAACAAGGGTATTGATACAGGGATCATAGGTTTAGAAGAAATTCAAGAATTACAAAAATTAGCAAAAAAAGAAATCATTACAATCAAATTAATTGGCGAACGACCAAAAATCGAACAAATAAAAAATGCAAGATTAGGCGAAATAGATTCCTTAATCAGAGATTTAGCTTACTCAGAATCTGCAACATTAATCACAGCCGATAGAGTCCAATCAGAATCAGCAAAAGCAATGAATATAGAAGTAATATTTATTGAACGCAGAACTCAAGACAAAATCGGAATAGAAAAATTCTTTGATGAAACAACAATGTCCGTTCATTTGAAAGAAGATACATACCCATTTGCAAAAAGAGGAAAACCTGGTGCTTGGGAACTAGAAAAACTAGGAACAGAAATACTAACCCAAAAAATGATAGAAACCCTAGCAAAAGAAATTCTAGAAAAATCACGAGAAGATCCAAAAGCATTCATCGAAATCACAAGACCTTCTACAACAATCGTCCAATACAGAGATTACAGAATTGTTTTAGTAAAACCTCCAGTATCAGATGGCTGGGAGATTACAGCAGTTAGGCCAATTGTAAAATTAGATATAACACAGTATGATATCCCAGAAAAAATCAAAGAAAGAATTGACGAAAGATCCTCAGGAATTATTATCGCCGGTCAAGTTGGTTCTGGTAAATCAACATTCGCTCAAGCTCTAGCTGAAGAATATTTGAAGAAAGGTAGAATCACAAAAACAATCGAATCACCTAGAGATTTAATTCTAAGTCCAGGGATCACACAATATTCTAAAAACTTCGGAACTTCAGAAGAAATACACGACATTATTTTCTTATCAAGACCAGATAATGTTATTTTTGATGAAATGAGAGATAGTCCCGATTTCAAATTATACACAGATATCCGTTTAGGAGGTTCAGCAGTTATTGGAGTTTTACATGCAGCAACAGCTATTGATGCAGTCCAAAGATTCATCAGCAGAATGGACGTTGGTGTAATCCCTTCAGTTTTAGATACAATCATATTCATAAACAAAGGAGCAATCTCCCAAGTATTAACCGTAAAAATGACTGTTAAAGTTCCATCTGGAATGACAGAAGCAGACTTAGCACGTCCAGTAATCGAAGTCAAAGATTTACAAACAGAAAAACTAATGTTCGAAATTTATTCTTATGGAGAGCAAACAGTAGTAATCCCCGTAGGAAAATCCTCTTCTTCAACTCCGACTTCCGCCCTCGCAAAAAAACAAATCGAAAAAGAATTCCGAAAATATTCTGATAAATTCGAAGTTGAGATCCTAAGCCCGCATAAGATTAAAGTTTATGTTCCTGAGAATGAACGGGCAAGAATTATCGGCACAAAAGGCTCAAACATTATAAAAATTGAAAAAGAATTAGGGATCAGTATTGACTTAGAAACTCTAGGCGAACAATCTCGAGAAGAAAAACGCCGTGTTGGTTTTCATGTAACAGAACGTGGTAATAGCCTAATCTTTAAAATTGACACTCCAGGAAAAATGGTTGATGTTTTTATTGAAGAGGATTTCCTATTTACTTCCACTTCTGGCAAGAAAGGCGAAATAAAAATTAATAGAAAATCTGAACTGGGTAAACAACTCCATTATGCATTAGATTCTAATAAAAAAATTTACATTAAAGCTTAATTTTATTCACACCGACACCTAAAGAACTTCCAATCAAAGCTGTTAATAATTGTAAAGGCCCCATAGCAATCAAAAACATACTCGGAATCAAACCTAAAGAATAAAAGCTCAATGCAATAACAAACAAAAATAACGCCTTAAAAAAAGATCCAAAAAATACTTTCTTCACAACAGAAATATTTCTCTTAAAACTATAAACTAAGATTCCATTAGCTAACCAAATGAAAGGGATGAAATATAACAAATATACACTTGCTCCACCAAACAATAATCCACCGACATAAGCACCAATAGAAGGCACAATAATAACCGGCAATAGTTTATATCCATTCAACCGCAAAGCAGCTAAAACCAAAAACATATTTATTATCACACCCACAAAAACTTGTGAATGCCCTAAGAACATTGGCACAGCTAAACAAACCAAAGTAAATAATGAAACTTGAAAATATTCACTATAAATAGTTTTATTCAAATAAACCTCTTTCATATTAATGAACAAGAAAAAGTGATATATAAACTTATAGATTTGCCAAGGTATTAGTATCATACTGCATCGCATTTAACAAATTACAAGAATTCATACAAAAACATTTACCTCTAAATTTATTTTTAATTATTTCGAATTCCTCAGAGTTCCAAAGTTTTTCAAAATCAAAATCATAAGTTTTCAAATTCACAGACGCCAAAATTGGCTCACAAATACTAACATCACCATTGGGGAATATAACCGCATCCCTCCACCCGGCTAAACATTCAACAGCTTTTCTCCCTTTTAGAATACTAATACTATACTCAATCTTCTTCTTTTCAATTTTCGAAGAAATAGACCCATCATCAATAATATTAATTAATTCTTCCAATTGCTCAACCATAGGCACTTCAAAGTCCTCATCTCTAATATCAAAATCTGCTAAATATTCTTTAGGTACACCTTTAACTGAATCAATTTTCCTTAAAACATTAAATTTAATATTAACTTTCAAATCATTATTAACAAAATTCTTAAAATCCCTCATTTGACTAAAATTCTTCCTCATTACAACAGTAGCCACAGAAACAGCCAACCTCGAGTCTTGAATAAAATTCAATCTATTAATTATCTCACAAACATTCCTAAAACTCCCTTTAATTCCTCTTAATTGATCATGCAATTCTTCAAATCCATCCAAAGAAAATTGTATAGTCAATCTAGAATCTTCTAAATATTTTAAAATTTCTTTGACATCATTTTCAATTTTATCAACTAGAAAACCATTTGAAGCAATATGTACTCTTTTAGTTTTATTATTTTCAACAAAAACTTTTACTATATCAACTATATCATTTCTAACAAAAGGCTCTCCACCAGTGATTCCAAGCAAATCTAATCTATCCAAAGAAAAAGCAACCTTTTCAATCTGCTCCAAATTCATAAATTTATTTGGATTATCAACACTTTTCCAATAAAAACAATGCCTGCATTTAAGATTACAATTATCAGTAACATAAAACATAATCATTTTAGGAGTTTTAAATTTCTTAACCTGAGAAATTCTTAATTTATTTACTGGTTTAAGTATAACCCTTTTCAACCAATTTGGAACTTTATTAAATCCCTTTAACATTAATTCTTCTTTCTTCGATACTTGAACACTTTTCACATAAAAAATCTAATCTAAACTACTTTTAAATCTTCTGTAATTATTAAATCAAAAGACTTAACCACCTTAGATAGTATTGAGAAAGATTTAAAAATTAACAAATATCCACATTAAATATGAAAATCCTTCTAACAAAAAAAGATAAGAAAAAACTATTTAATTATTTAAAACAAAAATATAAAGTTAATAATTTCAAAGAATTATCATTAGAGATGAATATTTCTTTTGGTAAAATTAACGATTGGATATATACTAAAGATAGATATCTCCCAGAGAATATTATTCCCACAGAATTAAAACTAAAAATTAAAGATAAACAAGAAGAAAAATGGGGACAAATCAAGGGTGGAAAAGAGACTTATAAAATTATAACACAAAAATATGGTTTAAAGGAATTAAGAAAAAGACAAAGTAATGGCGGTAAAAAAAGCTTATTAATAAGAAATAATAAAGCTAAACAAGACTTTAATATTGAATTAAATACACAATTTTTAGAATTCTATGGAGCACTTTTAGGGGACGGATGGCTAAGCGTATATAATGATAAAAATGGAAAAAGTAAAACTTGGTGGATTGGTTTTAGTCAAAATAGAATTACAGACAAAGATTATATTCTTCATTTAAAAGGACTAATTAAAGATTTATTCAATAAAAAAGGACTAACAAAAATAAAAAAAAATAGTAAAGCTGAGGAAATTATTTTCTGTCATAAATATCTAATAAAATACCTTAATCAGAATTTAGATTTTCCTATAGGCAAGAAAATGAATTTAACAATTTCTAATAAATTAAACTCCTGGGAACAACAAAAGTATATTTTTAAGGGAATATTTGATACTGATGGTAGTATTTATTGGGATAAGAATAAAAAGTACAAATATCCCATAATAGAATTTCATATGAAAGCACCATTATTATTAGATCAAATCGAAAAAGCATTAATAAATAAAGGATTTAAACCACAAAGAAAAGAATTTAGACTCAAATTAAAGGGTTATAAACAGGTTAGGCTTTGGTTTGAGAAAATAGGTAGTAATAACCAAAAACACTTAAACAAAATTGCCAGAGTAGCTCAGCTTGGATAGAGCGACTGAATAATATGTCGAACCTCCTATCTAGTTGGTGAAAGCAGTAGGCCGGGAGTTCAAATCTCCCCTCTGGCGCTTTATAATAAACTAAATAAACCTATACACTAAAGGTTATGTCATGAATATATATTGGTGCGAATTTCCAGAAAAGTGTAATTGGAAAAAAATTAATGACTGGACAAAAAATCACAAAATAGTAACATATATCACTTGCACTTCTAGAGAAAATTTTGAAGAAAAGAAATTAAAAATACACCAAATCTGCAAAAACATAGAAATCAATGCTTGGCCAACATTACCCCAAGAAAAAGGCTATTGGTTTTCTTCATTCACAGATAAAAAATCTATCGACGAATTAGAACAATATAGAGGCCTAAAAATCAAATTAGATATTGAACCCCCAATGCCTAAAGATTATTCCTTCTCTTCAACATTCAAATGGCTAATAATTAACATATTTAGAAGTTCACAAAATAAAAAATATTTAAAAAAGAAAATTATAAATTTAAGCAAAGATACAGAAATAATCCTATCAACCTTTCCATTTCCAAAATTCCTTTTAAAAAAATGGGGATATATAGAGAACAATAGATTAAAATTTAATTTCATGCATTATTCAACTTTCTTCCCAAAGATTTTAAGACCCATATACAACTTATACTATAGAATTTTCCTAATATTTACAAAACATAATTATATTGCAATAGGATTAATCGGTCCAGGAATATTTGATACAGAACCCATTTACAAAAATATTAAAGAAATGAAAGAAGACATTAAATTCTTAAAAAAACAAGGCATAAACAAATTTGTATTCTTCAACTTAGAATCATTAAGCCATAAAAGCAAAGACTGGTTTGATCTAACTACATAAATTATATACTTTATAGGGAACAGATTAAACACAGAATAAATAACTTATAGTTTATTCCGGAGGGAAAAATGAAAACAATCTATACACTAATGCATTTACTAACAACAAGCCCAGCAATGGCAGAAGACACAATAACACAACCAACTTACACATTAGCAGCACCAATCATTTCAGAAGAGGACCACTTCCCAAGTTTAGTCCCAGAAAGAGTTTTTTCAAATGGATTTAATTACAACCGATTCACATTCAAAGGCGTGGCATATAGTATTCCATTAGATGAAAGTGCAACATTCGAATTCACCTACAGATTCAACGATTTCCAAGCAACACTATTAACAGATATTTCATTTAGAGAACCAATATTTAAAACTGGATTTATGTTAGAAACAGCATTAACACAAAGCATAAATCTTAATGTTGGTTTAATAAAAGAAAAAGAAGAACCACAATATTTTACGGGATTAAAAATAAAATTTTAAAAAAATTATTTTCTTTTCTTCTTCTTAGCCAGACTCTTAGGTTTTTTATTTGTATTAATCCTAAATAGAGTATACAAAAAGCAATATCCAGTTATTCCTGTTATCAAAGGTACTAAAGCAACAATGTATAACCACCATAAACCATAAAGATATGCGACAGAACCTAAAACAATAGCAACAAACAACCGAATCAATCTATCAGTTTTACTTTCATTTTGTTCCATAATATCACCTCTACTGAATCAAGCGTATTCTTATTTATAAATTTATCCACAACAATTATAAACAACCAAAAAAACCAAAACGTAAATGTTCGAATTTATCAATTTCATACTTCATATTGACCAATACTTAAGTATCATAATCCAAACTTATAATATTTGGACTTATGCAATATTATCATTGATTATATTTTTAGAAACAGGATTAGTAGCAACCCCATTTTTACCTGGGGATTCATTACTATTTGCAGCAGGTTCATTTGCAGCATTGGGCGCATTAAACATATCAATACTTTTAGCAATATTATCTATCTCAGCAATCATTGGTGATTCAGTCAATTACACAATAGGAAGATATATCGGTCCAAAAGTTTTCAAAAGCGAAAGTTCAATATTCCTAAATAAAAAATATTTATTAAGAACTCAAGATTTTTATGATAAACATGGAAAGAAAACAATATTCTTAGCAAGATTTGTTCCAATCATCAGAACCTTTGCTCCATTCATAGCAGGCATAGGAAAAATGGAATATACAGAATTCATTAAATACAATATTTTAGGTGGAATTGTCTGGACTTCATTATTCCTTTTGGGGGGATATTTCTTCGGAAATTTAGCATTTGTTCAAGAAAACTTTTCATTAGTAATACTTGCAATAATCTTAATCTCCTTTGCACCAATATTTATCGAACTAATAAAAATGCGCAAAACTACTTCGTAACAATATCAAATACTTTCAAAAATTGTTCAGAACCATTCCCATTAAAATTTCTACTTTCAACAGCCTTATTCAATTCAGGGATCCTTTTCAAAAACAAATTAAGATTTTTCCTTACTACAGACAAAGAACTATCTTGGCTAACCATAATTGCATCTTCTAAAGCATAAGCATTCAACACCTGCTCAACATGATTTTTGATAGGAAAACACAAAACAGCTTTTCCATACACCATAGCCTCAGACAAAGTCTTTTGACCACCAAGGGTTATAACCGCTTTAGCTACTTTCATATACTTCAAAATCTCATCTGTAAATTTAATATATTTAACATTATCATTTAATTTAAAATCCAAATCACCACCAAAAATAATAAACTCCTCAGTTTTATTTTCTACAGCGATTGTATTGATATTCCTCGCTAAGATCTTCCCAAAATTGGAACCACCCAGAATTAAAAGAATCGGTTTTTTCTTAAACCCAAAAGATTTCATCAAATAACTTTCTGAGGGCAATTCATTAGGTAAAGTCCTAACAACAGGATTGACATAAGTATAAATTAAATGCTGATCTTTATCTTTCTTGAATGTTGGAATCACAACAACCTCAGCAAGATTATACAATTTCTCAAAATAAGCCGCCTGAACTTTCATCATTGCATTAACTTTGTGAGTTTTCTTATATTCCTTATACAATAAAGGATCAAACCCAAAAACAACAATACATTTCTTCCCCAAAACTTCCGCTAAAGAAATCCCAGCTGGCTCAAAATCAGAAATTACAACATCGGGGACAAAATTATACGCCTTTAATCTTACTTTCAAAGTTCCAAAGAACCAATACCAAGGCAACAAAAAATTCTTTAATACAAAACTAAACCCATTAACCTTCATAGATTCCCCAGGTAACTTATATCCACTAATCCTAATAGTATCATATTTATCTTTGAAATAATTATAAGAATTATCATAACCTGCAACCATAACTTTTGCAGACGGATATTTTTGCTTCAAAGCACTGATATTACAATGCTCTCTCATAGCATCTCCATATCCAATTCCAGATACTACAAACAAAACTTTCATTTTAATTTGTAAAACCTCTCAGCATATTTTGAATTATTTTTTCGTCCATAATAAAAAGCTCGAATCCAAGCAGGGAAATATAACGTAAACATATACACCCACTGACTTTTAAACATCCGAATATATTCCATTTTCTTATTCATAAACTCAGAAATATCAACATAAATTTGTGGATGCGTTTCATCGATAATATTCCAGACCTCATAAGCATATACAGAATAATGTTTTTTCATAGAATTAACAACACCCATAACACTCCTATTTACCGCTCTATGATCCGGATGTGGATCTTTTGCTGACGGAATAAAAATCTTCTCAGGTCGATTTAACATAATTAATTCTTTAACCCTTTTCTCAACAAAAGATTTATTGATTTCAGTCTTCAACATAGCATCCTTCAAACCAAGATTAATATTATCACAAATCCCAATAAAATTACAAGCCTTATCAGTTTCTTTAGACCTTTCTTTTTTTACATAATCCTCTCTCAAATGTGGACTACTCTTCTCCCCACTAGAAAAAACAACTTTAATCACTTTTACTTTTTCAGAAACATATTTTGCAATAGTACCCGCCATTCCAATAGCTTCATCATCAGAATGCGCACAAAATACAAGAATAGTTCTCATAGAATCACCTATACAAAGTAGATATATAAACTTTTTCCACAGAAATATTTAAAACCCTAAGACCTATTGATTATACCATGAAAAGAGGTCTATTACTAATATTTCTATTATTAATACCCTTAACATCAGCAAGTCCACCTCCATTAGACTTTACAGATGAAGGTGTCGAATATACCACTGAAATAGCCTCAGTCACACAAATTGGAGGAGTCCCATATATAGAAGTCTATACCAAAGAAGATAGATGCCCTATAATTTTTCAAAAAACGGATGGAATAAAACAACCATATTTTGCACAACCAGATGCAAATGGTTACCTTCAAGCAACATATTTAACCCCCCTCCAAACTACATCCGGAGATGCAAAAAATCAAATTTATTGTGGAGATAATCTCAAAGCTCTTCGTCCATTACCTCCAAAACCAGTTGGAAACTGGGCAACAAGACAAGTCCCATTAGACAGACTAAGAGCAAACGCAGAATTAGGAATTGGTTACAAATTAGATCCTGAAGGTAATCCCGTATATATCAACCCAGAATTAAAAGATGCAATTATTAATTATCAAATCCCCCCACCAAAACTTCCATTACCAAAACCAATTATTATCACAGGAGCAGTAGTTTATGAGGTCAACCAAGAATCAAAACAACTAGGGGCAGTAGTCATTCCAGTTCAATTTCCAGATAAACAAGCAAAAGCCTCAATCTCAGAATTAGAAAATGAATTTTTTGGAAGTAATAGTTTTGCAAGTTATTATGAAGAACAATCATATGGAAACTTAGAAATAACTGGTACAGTTCTTCCTCAATGGTATACTTTACAAAATGATATGGGTTATTATGGAGACAACTACGAAGCAAATGTAGCAGACATGATTAAAGAAGCTATTTATGCTGCTGATGCAGATATCGATTTTTCTCAATACGATTACAACCAAGACGGAATTGTTGACGGTTTGTTCGTAGTCCATGCTGGTGCCCCTGATGAGAATGGTGGCGGCAACAACGAAGAAATCTGGTCACACTATTATTCAATTAGCCCAGTTACAGTAGATGGTGTCAAAATCATTGATTACGAAACTGTAAGCGAAGATAGCCCTATAGGAATTATTGCACACGAATTCGGCCATTACTTGGGTCTTCCAGATTTATATGACACTGATCCAAGCGACGGTTCTTCAAAAGGTGTTGGCGACTGGAGTATCATGGCTTATGGTGCATATTTAGATCCCCCAGGTAGCTTCGATCCTTGGTCAAAAGTATTCCTAAACTGGTTAGGTGACGAACAATTCTCTGAAGTAATCCAAGATGGCTATTATACAATTTCACAAGACCTTTCAAGTGAAGGGATAAGATATTATGCTGTCCCATTCTCCTCAACAGAATTATTCCTCATTGAAAATCGTCATGAAACAGAATTAATAAACGGTGATGATATCTCAGGAATATTAATTTGGCATGTTGATGAATCAATCATTGAAGAAACAGGAAGTTGGAGTGGCTGTTACGGAACAAGATTCGATTGTAATACTGTTAACGCAAATGCTGAACACAAACTTGTTGATGTTGAAGAAGCAGACGGAAAAGAAGATTTGGATAACAACAAATTAGGCAGTAAAACAGATGTTTGGTATTATGGAAAGACCTCAACATTTTCATCATCCTCAACACCAAGCAGTATAAATTATGATGGTTCAATGCAAGTATTTGTAGATATTTATTCCACTCCTTCCGATATCATGGAAATGGGCATCTCAACAACTGGAACTTCTTTAGCTCCACTAACTCCAGAAGAATCTGAATTAGATATTTCAACAGCACAGAAATCATCTTCAAGTAATACTTCTTCAAGCTTATGGTTAATAATCGCAATCATCGCTTCAGTATTATTAATCGGTGGTGGGATAACAATATTCTTTATGAGCAGAAAAACATCCAAATCAGTATCCCCAGAAAAATTCAAAATGTTTTAATCATTCTAAAAGTAATAATACACACATAATCATAATCCCAAGAACAAACATAATCATTTGCAACAAAGCTTTTCTCTCATCATGCGCATCTTCTTTATGTAACTCTGGAATCAAATCCGAACCAGCAATATAAATAAAACTCCCAGCAGCAAATGGAATTAAAAAATCAACTAGACCATTAATTTTTGTAGCAAATATCAAAGCAATTACAACCCCAATTACAGAGGTTAAAGCAGTAACAAAATTCAAAAATAAAGCTCTAGTTTTACTATAACCCCCTTTCAATAAAACCCCAAAATCGCCAATCTCTTGAGGTATCTCATGGAATACAATTGCAACAGTAGACGCAATACCAACAGGAACACTAACCAAATAACTTGCCCCTATAATTAATCCATCAATCAAATTATGAAAAGTATCCCCAATTAAATTCATCTTTGCAAAAGTATGCACATGATCCTTTGTCTGAGGTTTATGACAATGTCTCCAATGAAAAAACTTCTCTACAATAAACGAAAACAAAATTCCAAATAAAATAAACAACGACGCTTGAATCGTAAACCCTTTCTCAGCAATCTCTGGAATTAAATGTATAAAAACATCCCCAAATAACGCACCTACTGAAAAACTAACAAAATAAATTAAAATATGATCTAATTTTCTATGATTTATTGACAAAGTTAAAATTCCCATTAATGAAACTAAACTCACAATAACTACACTCAACAAAGCATATAACCAAACCATAAAATTAAAAGAAAAATTAAAGATATATAAATCTATTCAAAAATAAAACTAGGATCAGGAGAAACGTACCAATTTTTATTAACAGAAGAAACATTTAATAATCTGGATATAGGCAATTTTTCATATATAGGACAATTTAACATTTTCCAACCTTCATCATTTCGTTCTATAGCCAACTGTAATCTATAATTATCATCCGCATCACAATATTCTTCAAACACATCTAAACTCCTTCTTCTAAAACTATAAGAACTACCATCAATTATAAAAACTAAAACAGCTCTTTCATCATGATAACCAAACCTACTTACTCTATTTGCCTGATTCAATAAATTACATAAATCTGAACGATTCATACAAAAATAATTAAAAAATAAATAATATTTAAACCTATCCTTTAATCACACCTAAAGGTTTCAACTTAACAACCAACTTTCCAATCCCAACT
>Ga0208375_1001894_pt1 | contig 21275 bp, 24 predicted proteins | sample RifOxyD1_FD_184038 | JGI IMG/M metagenome (GOLD analysis project Ga0208375, IMG submission 184038) | Soil microbial communities from Rifle, Colorado - Rifle Oxygen_injection D1 (SPAdes) | ecosystem: Environmental > Terrestrial > Deep subsurface > Rock core/Sediment | place: Rifle, Colorado... | reverse complement strand
CTGGAACAAAGAAGAACAGTGGTGTTTGCCGGACGTAAAGAATGCAGTCATTACCCAAGCCCAGGAAAAACTTGCTTTACGCCTTGCAGGCAAGACGTTCACTGACATCGGCTACAGCAGCACCTTTTTTTTCGGCAAGGGAAGCGCAGAAACAATAAAAACGAACCACGGCACGTATACATTTGAAAATGGTTTTAGCGTTGACGTAGGTTATTCTTTTGCTGAGTATGATCAACTTACAGCCGAAGCCCAGCGCCTTATTAAAGCGTGCCGAAACAAAAGAAATCTTCAAGAATGCGTGGATGGCGCAAGAAACGCTGGTTGGAAATATGCATCCTGTGATGAGGAAGAATTCCCTTCGGAAGGACGGCAGATACCATTTTGCGTTGTGAGTTCTGCAACCCAACTGTCTTCTCCCGCATTATACCTATTTACTCTTGACTTCACTCCCACGGAACCGTTTCCCATCGAAGATATTGAAGCAAAAGGAGTTGTCAATACGAACCTCTTTGAGATCTCCTTTCCTGATGACCTGTCTGCTGAAAGCTACACTATTTATTTTACCAATGACTTGCGCTTGCTGGACTACACTGGTTCAGCGGAAGATATTATTATTTTCGAAGCGGTAGGCAGCTTTTTGGAGAAAGTTTCCTTCTCACGGGAGGAGATTCTTACCGCCGTGGAGCAATGTTCACAGCAGGAAAAGGGAAATGCCTATCTTTGTGATGGTCGAATATTTTATCTTCTGGAAAGTGTTTATTTAGAAGAAGGGGGTGATTATGCTTTCTCCGCGACAGCAATAAAGAAGGGAAAGGAATCATCCATCGGCCAATTTGTCCTCAATTCGTAGTCTTTGTTCCGTTACCATCTTTTGTTATGTTTAATTACCTAAATCCTTATAAATATTCTTCCAATATCCTTTTCTTAAACAAATAAAAGGTGAGCCTCATGTTTAAAATTCCATTATCTGATTTGAAAGAAAAAATTATCTGCAGCGGGAAAGTGACAGCAGAGCAGCTTGAAAGGAGCATTAAGAATAAAATTAACGAACTTTCTGGGTTGATAAGCGAGGAAGGAGCATCCCACATCATTGCCAATGAGTTAGGCATCGAAGTATTTTCTCAACAACAAAAACTCAAGATCAAGGAATTATACAGCGGGATGAGAAATATTTCCACGGCAGGAAAAGTTGTCCGCAAATTTGACATACGCACCTTCCAAAAAGGAGAATCTCTGGGCAAAGTATGCTCATTCATTCTTGGCGATGAAACAGGAACAATTCGGGTGGTGCTGTGGAATGACCAGGTTGAACAACTTTCAACTGTGAATGAGAATGACATTGTTTTGATAAAAGAAGCGTATGTTCGTGAGAATCGAGACAATAAAGAAATCCATCTTGGCGATCGCGGCAGTCTTCAGGTTAATCCGCAAGGCGAGGTCATCGAGACGGTACGTAAAGAAATGAGTTACATTCGCAAGTCAATTCAGGAATTGCAAGGAGAAGAAAACGCCGAGATTATGGGAACAGTCGTGCAGGTTTTTGATCCGAGGTTCTTTTATCTTTGTTCAGAATGCCGTAAACGGGCACAGCAAAATGAAGGGGCGTTCACCTGCGCTGAGCACGGAACAATTAAACCAGAATTATCATACGTAGTCAACGTCGTGATTGATGATGGCACGGGGACGATCCGCAGCATCTTCTGGAAGAATCAAACGCATCACCTTTTGAGAAAAGATGAAGCTTCCATAGCGCAGTATAAAGATCACATGAATCTGTTTGAGGGTGTGAAAACTGATCTGTTGGGAGAGCAATTTAAATTGAAAGGCCGTGTTCAAAAGAACGACATGTTCCAGCGTTTGGAATTAAATGTTCAAATAGTAGAGAATGCTAATCCTCAAGAGGAATTGGCACGATTGGAGAAAGTTCAGTGATCTTTTTCTGAAAACTACTTTATTGATTGAAAAACATCAAAACATTAATAATTCAATTCTTGTTCTTCTCTTTTCTATGCTCTTCAAAACTCACATCCTCCTAGGCATTCTTTTCTTTTTACTTTTAAGAAATTATTTTTCCGAAGGAAGCACTATTCTTTTTTTCCTTCTCATTCTGCTCGGCAGCATTCTCCCTGATATCGATGAAAAACATAGTAGAATCAACAAATGGTTTGGTATTGTTGGCTCAATTGTTGCCTTTTTTGCCAAGCACAGAGGATTTTTTCATTCGTTGTTGTTCCATGGTATCATCTTTTTTGCAATTAGTTATTTTTTCAACACGTATTATGCCTGGGCTTTGCTATTGGGATATACTGCACATATTGTCGGTGATGGGATTACTCCCATGGGAGTCCAACTCTTCTACCCATTCTCCCAATTTAAAATAAGAGGCCCCATTAAAACAGGCGGTTTTTGGGAAGGAATAATTATGATCGTGTTAATTATCGTCATTATCAAACAATTTTGGTGATTCCTCGATACTTCCGATGTTATGTTTCTATCACTTGACGCGGCGGAGTTTTGCTTTGTCCCTAATCATAAATATTCTTTCTATGGCCGATTTGAAGAACAAGAATAATCAGTTTATTTTTTTCCATATCAAAAATAACCTTATAATCCCCAACTCTGAATCGGTACCCTTGCATTCCAACCAGTTTCTTGATATCGCAGGATTCCGGTCTGATTCTTAATCTTTCAAGGGCAATAACAATTCTTTCTTTTATGTTGTGTTCGAGTTTCTCTAACTGCTTTAATGCAGATGGGGAATAAATCAACTCGTACATTTACAACCCCAGTTTCTTTTTGACCTGTTCATGCGTATAGAATTTTCCTGATTTGATAGCTGTTCTTGCTTGTTCAATTTCTTTTTTTGTTTCTTCGTTTACTTCCATCGTATCCTCTACCAAATCCCAAATAACTTCTTCGTAGCTTTCTTTGTCATATTGTTTCCTCTTTTTCAAGGTATCCATCAGTTGTTCACTTACTTGGATTGTTGTTACCATAGCAAGTATATAAGTTGCTATAACATATAAACGCTTTGGTTAAAGTGAATAAAAATAAGCTTAAATGTTCCATTCACAAATGACTTTTTTGTCCCACTGGTCAACTGGTCAGGTTCAGTCAAGATATTTAAATGAGTTCTGGTATAATGCTTACTGCAGCTTGAAACCAAGTTGCCCCTCGCCGCTTGTATAATTGCAAGCGGTTTGAAATAAAAACCGAAAGGAAAGAGGTGCATACAATGCAAACACAACAAAAAACACCACAACTAGCGCCACAAGCGCACAATGGAAATACCGGAAGCGGGAACTTGCCGGAAAAAAAGTTTCGTGCCGGCGCCATTTCTGCCACAGTTTGGCTGAATAAAGGCCAGGGTATCAATGGAGCAGCGGCAGAGTATCGAACCATCTCCATCGAACGAAGTTATACCGATAAAGATGGCAGATGGCAGTCCACGAATTCTTTACGGGTGAATGATCTGCCCAAGGCGAATGTGGTCCTGCAGAAGGCCTACGAATTCCTTGTTTTCAAAGAACAGGATTTATTCGCAAGTGCATAAATATTAAAATAAAAGAGGTATTATACAATGGAAGCAAAATTAGAATTGAAAATGGAAAAAAACAATACGAAAGCAAAACAGCCCAGTATCCAGGATTTACCTGGCGTAGGAGCTGCCACTGCAGAAAAATTGGAATTGGCAGGATATCGTGATTTGATGGCTATTGCCGTCGCGACGATCGGCGAACTCTGTGAAACGGCAGGCGTTTCGGAAGCGGTCGCTCGAAAAATGATCAATGCCGCCCGCGATGGTATGAAAATGGGCTTTGAAACGGGCACCGACGTCCTGAAGAGAAGAGAAATTGTCGCTAAAATTTCGACGGGATCCGCCACTTTTGATGCCTTGATGGGCGGTGGGTTTGAAACCGGTGCGATCACGGAATGTTTCGGCGAGTTTGGTTCTGGGAAAACACAAATAGGGCATATCCTTTGCGTGAATACTTTGAAGGAAGACCCTGATGCGGTTGCCGTGTACATTGACACAGAAAATACCTTCCGTCCGGAACGTATCCAGAGATTAGCGGAAGGGGCTGGACTCAATCCGGAAGATGCGCTGAACAGGATCATGGTCGCTCGTGCCTACAACTCTGATCATCAGATGCTGCTGGCAGAGAAAGTTGAAAGTTTAATCACGGAACAAGGGAAAAATGTTCGCCTTGTCGTTGTTGACTCATTGACCTCACATTTCCGGGCCGAGTTTATTGGACGAGGAACTTTATCAGAGAGACAACAGAAATTGAACCGGCACATGCATACACTCGCTAAAATTGGCAGCAGCCATAATATCTGTGTATATGTGACAAACCAAGTCATGGCTAAACCAGACCAGTTCTTTGGCGATCCCACGGTGGCAATTGGCGGGCATATTGTTGCGCATGCGTCAACATTCCGAATTTATTTGCGGAAAGGGAAGAAAGGCAGCAGAGTTGCCAAGTTGATTGACGCTCCCGCACTTCCAGATGGCGAATGCTGTTTTGAAGTATTGGATATTGGGTTGCAGGATGTAAATTAAGTTTGAATTTTTTTTATTTTATTTTTCTTTTTTTATTCTTTGAAATGTTTTCCATAACGCACACCAGTTTGTCGAGAATAGTTTGAACTTCGTTCCGGACAACCATAATAGAACAAAGGATCATTGGCCATCCGCTCCACACGGAGGACAGCAATCGGTTGACCATCACGGATGATCTCTGGTTTGTTATGAACACGAACTTCTAATGTCGCGGTGTTGCCTTGTTCTTCCTTGCCAGGGAAATAGCCAAATCCCGGGTCAAAAAAACCGGCATAGTGGGAAGTAATATGCCCTACTCGTGGGTCAAATTGCGCAAGTTCGCCGGCAAAGGCAGGAGGTAGCACAATTGCTTCATTTGTGGAGAGCAGATAGAAATAGCCTGGTTCCAGCAATAGCTCTCCATTCTTTGGCCTCTCGATAGGGTCAAAAAATTTGCTCCATGAATCTTGTTTTGTTTTTTGCAAATCAACTTTCGATCCACATCCTTTTTTGGCCCGATAACCAACAATTCTTGGTTCGTTTGTGTATTTTCCATTGAAATCAGCAGTTAAGACCACTCCTCCATCAACTGTTACTTGGTCAAATTCAAGTGGCTTGCCTTCTTTCGAATAAAGGAAGGGTTTTAATTTAAGAAGGTCGCGGATTTCATCATCTGGCATGAGAGGATTTCCCAGCGAAACGCGAAGCTGGTTAAGTGCTGTTCCCTTACACAGTGTGGCATGGAAAGAATTAGGGACAACTTCAATATAGAGCTTTCCCGAGTGGGGCCCATGGAATGAATCATAGTGGGGATTAAAGTCCGTGAGTAAACGAGTCTGAAGGTCAAGCCTCCCCGAACTGCTTTTAGGATTAGCTCGGAACCACATTGGCATTTTAGTGTTCACCGTTTCTTGTAATTCTATCACATAAACACTGTCCCGAAGAAGATCTACAGATGATGTTAAATCCCATTCTTCTGATACATAACGTGTAACTAAATCAGCAACAGTTTCATCATTCATGGGACGAGCACTGCCTTTCATTAACCAGGCCCTGTCTCCCATACGTAAGTCTAAACTAGAAGGCTGGATGATTTTTGTCCATTTTTCTGCGTCTTCCAGGATTTCTGGATCAGGTATGGATAGGATCCTTTGTTTAATCAGACCAATAATTTCTCCATCAGAAGCAGTTCTATTGGGAATCATAGGTGTGGGATGTTTTTTCATTTTAAATTGATTGTTGTCTGGAAAAAGGATGGTTTGAACAGTTCTTTTCCAGCAAAACATTTATATAGAAAATGAAGTATAATCATGATACAAGTTATGATTATAATAGAATTGCAGAATTTCTTGAATTTCCTTTTTCTTTTCAATACTCTAACGGAGGTATATGTATATGAATGAACAACAAAGTGCTCCCGTACGCGTGGGAGAAGAATATGAGGTCTCTATTGAGGCTGTTGGTGGAAAAGGAGATGGCATTGCCAAAGTGAAAGGATTTGTTTTGTTTGTCCCTGGTGTGAAGAAAGGTGACTATGTCAAAGTTAGGATCACCAAAGTTCTTCAGAACGTCGGTTTTGCTGAAGTTATACAAAAATTAGAAAGGTTACGGAAAGAATCCAAATTTGAAACAGTATCCAAAGAAGAACTTGAGAAAACAGAAGAAGAGCAACAGGATGAGTACGAGGATACGGAAGATTTTGGCGATGATCTTAACAAAGAGAGATGAAACGTCTTTTTGTTGCCGTTCCTGTTTCTGATGACATAACAGAAAAAATCAGGCCGGTTATTGAGAAACTGAAAGAAACAGGAGCTGATTTAAAATTTGTTTCTCATTTTCATTTTACTCTTAAATTCTTAGGTGATGTTAATGAGAAAAATATTCAGGAAATAGAAGAAAAATTAGCTGAGATTGCTAAGAAGACAAAAGCCTTTCCAATTTGTGTGAAAAGCACGGGAGTTTTTCCTTCTCTTGAAAAAATTAATGTGGTTTGGATCGGAGTACAAGATTCACAATTCTCAGAATTAATGAAAAAAATAACTACTAAATTGGATTATATCAGAAAAGACGTGCATGAAGAAGTTCCCCATCTTACCATAGCGCGAATGAAGTCAGGAAGGAACAAAGAACAATTGAAAGAGGCGCTTCAGCAAGTTGAACATCGCGAATTTGGTTCCATGATTGTGGAGAAAATCATCTTATATGAAAGTGAATTAACACCGGAAGGGCCGGTGTATACGATAGTGGGAGAATTTCCTTTACAATAAGGTTTAAATAATTCATTCTCCTATATAACCTCATAAAAGAGGTGTTTATATGTCCTATGTTGCGTGGTTTAAAGATTTGCATAAAGATTCTATTCCCGTCGCAGGAGGCAAGGGGGCGAATTTAGGTGAAATATTTAATGTAGGGCTTCCTGTTCCGCCCGGTTTCGCCGTCACCGCGCAGACCTATAAAGAATACCTTGAGCGAACGAACATTCAACCAAAAATAGCCGATCTTCTCAAAGATTTAGATGTTGAAGATACGGATTCCTTACAAAGAATGGCCACTAAGATTCAAGAGCTGATTATTTCTACACCCATTCCGGAAGATATCGCTGAAGAAATCAAAGATAATTACGAATTGCTGGGGGCTGATACGAAAGAAGCCCACGACTTGATTCAAGGAAAAGATGTCTTTGTTGCGGTAAGGAGCAGCGCCACGGCAGAGGATCTTCCATCATTGTCATTCGCGGGGCAGCAAGCCACGTATTTAAATGTTAAAGGAAAGGAGAATGTTGTTTCCGCAGTTCTTGCCTGCTGGGCATCGTTGTTTACGGCGAGAGCAATATATTACCGTGAAAAAAACAAGTTTCCCCATCTAAAAGTCCTCATTTCTGCCATCGTGCAGAAAATGGTCAATTCTTCCCATTCCGGCGTGATGTTTACGGTGAATCCTTCCACGAACAATCCAGATGAGATCGTCATTGAAGCCGTGTACGGATTAGGCGAAATGATCGTGAGCGGGGAAGTGAATCCTGATTTATACATTATAGACAAAAATACAAAGTCAATCAAAAAGATTGAAGTGAAGAAACAAGAACTGGGCTTGTTCCGCAACGAGCAGGGAAAAAACGAAAGGCAGAAAATTCCCAAAGACGAACAAACACGGCAGGTTATCGATGAAAAACAAATCAAAGAACTGGCGCGGTTGGGAAAAAAGCTGGAAGATCATTACGGCAAACCGCAGGATATTGAATGGGCAATAGAGAAAGGGCAGATTTTCATTGTGCAGACACGAGCAGTTACCACGTTCTCTCCGAAAGTATGTAAGGATGAACGTCCCTGCCTCCCTGAAGAACAAGGCCGGATCTTATTGAAAGGGGAGACGGCATCTGCGGGCGTATACACTGGATCAGTAAAATTAGTCCATAGCGCTTCTGAGTTGGGAAAAATTCAGAAAGGTGATATTCTGGTCACCCCGATGACTACTCCCGACATGGTTCCAGCAATGCAAAAAGCAGGTGCAATTGTGACTAACGAGGGTGGAATGACCTGTCATGCCGCTATCGTTAGTAGGGAGATGGGCATACCCTGTATTGTGGGCACGGAACATGCCACGGAAGTGTTGAAGGATGGTGAGATTGTGACCGTGCACGCTTCTCGTGGAATTGTCTATGAGGGTGAAATTGAAGTTGCCAAAGAAGAAAAGCTTGTTGCCCTAAAAGAGACCATCATGGCAGCGGGAGAGCTAATTACGGCAACAGAAGTAAAAGTGATCATGGATTTACCGGATTTCGCAGAGAGAGCCGCGGCCACGGAAGCTGATGGTGTGGGTTTAGTTCGGTTGGAAATTATGATTGCCAACGGCGGAATTCATCCCGCGGAATATATCCGCCAGGGAAAAGAACAAGAATATATTACACTCTTAAAAAATGGCATCAGAAAAATTGCCAAAGCTTTTGCTGGAAAACCAGTCTGGGTACGCTGTAGTGATATGCGTTCTGATGAGTATAGGAATCTGCAAGGCGGTGATAAAGAGCCAAAGGAAACAGACCCGATGATCGGCTGGCATGCTATCCGGCGTTTATTAGATGAACCAGCAATCTTACAGGCCGAATTTCAAGCGATCCGCGATCTGCACTATGAAGGGTTGAAAAATGTTGGTGTGATGCTTCCTTTCGTGATTCGTGTTGATGAGGTTAAGAGAGCAAAACAAATCATGCGTGACGTAGGATTGGAACCGTGCATAGCAATTGATTTTGGCGTGATGGTGGAAACTCCTGCCGTCTGCTGGATCATGGAAGAGTTATGCAAAGAAAAAATCAGTTTTGTTTCGTTTGGCACGAATGATTTAACCCAGTTAACGTTGGGTATAGACCGTAATAATGAGCGCCTTGCCAAATTATTTGATGAAATGCATCCGGCGGTTCTTGGTGAGATGGCGAAAGTGATCAAAATTTGTAAGAAATATAATGTGAAAACGTCGATCTGTGGCCAGGCGGGAAGCAGGCCGGAAATGGCCGAATTCTTAGTCCATCAAGGCGTAGATTCTATTTCCGCCAATGCTGATGCCGTTGATGACATACGACGAGTTGTGGCCCGAACTGAGAAAAAATTATTGTTAGATGCGGAGAGGGAAGAGTTGGAAGGGAAAGAAGAGTAATTAGAGGTACGTTTTCTTTATTTACTTCCGGATAAATGCATCCGCATGCCTTTTCCCCCCTGACTCAAAAAACCTTGCGCCGTAGATTTTAGAGAATCAAGGATACTATTTGCACCGTTGATGCTGCCCCTAAGTTCCTGAATTTTCTGGACAAGCACTTTTGTTTTTGCAGGATAATCATTATTAATTATTGTCAATAGCATTCCTTTTTCTTTTCCCCCGCTACGAGAAAAACTTACCAATAAATCACCAAGATATGTTTGAATTTTGCTGTCAGATTTATCAGAGCTTCTAATTTCTTTATATAACTTTTTTGCGTCAAGCAGCCAACCTTCATCTTCTTCCCCCATGGATTCCATAGACCCATTAAGTTCAGACAGGGCTTCTGACCAACGACTTATCTCCCAATCTAATAGTACTCCCATAGGTCGAGCAAACAAAGCGCCTTTCTGTATCCGTTTTGCAATATGTTGTTTACTTTTATTCTTCTCAACATCTTTTTCAATTTTATTTAAGATAATTGTAGCACTGTTGAGTTTTTTCTGAAGATCTCCCGTTCTCGACACGAACTCGTTCAATGCCCTTCTCAATCCTGGTTCAGTACTAAAATAATCATTTCCTTGTGCCATATTTATCATTCATATAAATCAATTTACTATTTAAATTTTATTATGTTGCGCCTTTAAATTATTTTTCTTCACCGGTATCCTTGTAAACTTCTTGCACTCAAAACAGGAAATGATCACTTTTCCTCCGCGTGTCCGTACGCGGGCATTCACTCCCGGTTGCAGATAGCGGTAACAATGTTTGCAGAACCGTCTTTTATACTCTCTGGGCATAGGCATGCGCACTTTCATCGCTATCTTTCGTGCGAGTGTTACATACCGGTTCGCCAAGGATTTATTTATGTGAAATATTTCTGCTGCCTGCTGAAACAAGCGCCTGATACGCTCTTGGGCAATTTCTTTTTGTTTGCTTTTTGGAATAATTGGCCGGACCATTGTAGTTACAAAGATATAAATCATTATAAATGTTATTTATTTTCAATATTGTAATGAATAGTATAATGAAAAGAGGAAGGCCCGTCAAGAGCCAGATCCGGCAGAATATTATTGAAATTCTTTATTATTTGAAGAAAGGCTACGGATATCAGATCGCTAAACTGTATAATGAGATCTTTTCTCCTGTTACGCAGAGGAGTGTTTATTACCATTTACGGAAGGGTCTTGAAACGAAAGAAATAGAAGTGCATCAAATCCAGCAAGAAGAAGGAGACTTCTCCTGGGGAAAATCGGTGGAAAAGACTTATTACACCCTCGGCGGAACGGCAGAGCCGAAGGGAGAAAAACAAGTCCAGGAATATATTCAACGATGGCGGAAATAATCTTTGCCGACAAAGTCTACACTTTATGCACACAAATCCCCCAGAGAAAATAAAATTTTGATTAATAACTTATTTCCTCTATTATAGTATTTATTTTTCGTAAATTATTTAAAACGGCATTTAAATTTCAATTGAGAGAGATTCTATGGCAATTCAAACTTTTACCGGAACTGTTCTCAGGAAGAAACATCTTACTGAAGATGTCATCCTCTTGTCATTAGGCATCCCTTCCGACTTCTCATTTCAAGCAGGGCAATTTGTCAATATGAGAATAGAAAATAACGGGGTGGTAAAATACAAGCCTTATTCGATACTAAGTTCCCCTTCACAACAAGGCCAGCTCGATTTATGTATTAAAATGATTGAGAGTGGATTTGCCTCAGAAGTGTTTGAACAAACAAAAGAAGGAGACACATTTGAAATTAAAGGGCCTTTTGGTCATTTTGTTTTTGATGCCAATTCCCCTCACAACGAACACTGGTTTATCGCAGCCGGGACAGGGGTTGCTCCATTTTATAGCATGCTGCAAGAGCATCTTTCTCAGTCTCGTACAAAAAAGTTCATCCTTTTATTCGGTGTCCGGTCACAGGAAAATTTATTTCTTCATGAAGAATTCCTGAGCTTGCAGAAAAAGTACCCTCATTTCACGTACGTTCCTACATTAAGCAGGGACAAATGGGAAGGAAAACAAGGGAGAGTCCAAAACCATCTTCCTGCTGATTTGCAAAACAAAACTTTTTATATTTGTGGATTAAAAGAACTGGTATTGGAAACCAAGGAGCTCCTTTTACGGAAAGGGGTAACATCTGCGGACATTAAATTTGAACGGTATTCCTAGGAATAAAGGAGGGGAAAATGAAAATAACAGTACAACCAGCATTAGATGAAAGACAGGATGCTCTCGTTCTGGGCATTTTTGAAGAAGATAAAGAACATTACAAATCATATCACAAAGTTCTTGCGCAGGAAATAGATGATGCTGTTGAGAAAAAGATATTTACACCTAATTTTGGAGAAATGTATTGGACACGAATTCTTGGGCTTCCCTACAAGAAAATTATGCTCTTTGGTTTAGGAAAGAAAAAGGAAATGACTGTGGAACGATTTCGAAAATCGCTGGGGAAAGCTGTAAAATGCGTAACCTCGGCCAAACTGGATTCGTTTACGACAAACATAACTCAAATGGCAGGTTCGCTCAAAGAAATGAATCATGCCTCACTAGGAATGGCCACAGCTGAAGCGCTCATTCTAGGGAATTATACTTTTACAAAGTATCTTTCAAAAGAAAAAGTTGAAAAGAAAAAAGTAGTGAAGATGGTTTCCTTACAATGGGAGAACTCTTCTTCTGGATTTGGTGAAGGACTTAAAACAGGGCGGGTTATCGCTGAAGCAACAAATTATGTTAAAGATTTAGTGAACGAACCAGCCGGGGTTGCCAATTCACTCTATGTAGAAAAAGCTGCGAGGGACATTGCTGCCTGTTTTTCTAAAGTCAAGATTAATGTTCTCAATGAGATGGAATTAAAGAAATTGGGCATGAACGCGATGTTAGGCGTGAATGCAGGAAGTGATAATCCGCCAAAACTGGTTATTTTGGAATATAATGGCGGAGGCGCAAAGGAAAAATATACCGCGTTTGTAGGCAAAGGCATAACTTTTGACAGTGGAGGGTATAACTTAAAACCCACGAAATATATTGAGGAGATGAAAACAGACATGGCCGGTGCCGCGGCCGTGCTTGGGACTATACAAGTGGCTGCGGAACTTGGCTTACAGAAAAATCTTCTGGGGGTCATGCCTCTCTGCGAAAATATGGTCAATGGAAAAGCGCAGCGGCCAGGAGACATTGTTAAAGCATACAATGGCAAGACCATTGAAATAGGGAATACGGATGCGGAAGGACGATTAATTCTCGCCGATGCTCTCGCCTATACGGAAAGGAAATATACTCCGGAAGTGATTATTGATCTCGCAACGTTAACGGGAGCTTGTGTTGTCGCGTTAGGCTACTATGCTGCCGGTTTAGTCAGCAAGGACCAAGAGCTGCTGAATTCGTTACAAGAAGCAGGTTCGGCCAGCGGTGATCCGGTGTGGGCATTGCCTTTCTTTGAAGATTATCAGGATTGGATGGATGGCACGATTTCTGATTTGAATAATATCTCACAGAAGGGCAAAGGACACGAAGCAGGATCTATTACGGCAGGCGTATTTTTGAGCAAGTTTATTGAAAAAGCGCGCTGGGCGCACATTGACATTGCTGGATCAGCATACTGGGGGGTAGAAGGCGCTTATACACAGAAGGGAGCGACTGGTTCTGGGGTGCGGGTGTTATCTTACTATCTCTTGGGAAAAGAAAGGCGTAGATAGGATAGGATGGGATCATAGGAAAATAAAACTCAAGAAACATAGAATGGAAAACGTCATCATCCTTGGCACAGGCATTGCCGGCTGCACCGCGGCGATTTACACAGCACGCGCGAATCTTTCTCCGCTGCTTATTTCCGGGCCGGAAGATGGCGGACAACTGACATTGACAACTGATGTGGAAAACTTCCCTGGCTTTCCTGAAGGAGTGCAAGGGCCGGCGTTAGTGGAGATGTGCAAAAAGCAGGCAGAAAAGTTTGGTGCTCGATTTAAAGTGGACATTGCTAACTCGTTTCGTAAAATCACTGGTGGTTTTGAACTTGAATTGATAAGTGGAGAGAAAATACAGGCAAAAACAGCGATTATTTCTACCGGCGCATCTGCGCGATGGTTGGGTATCCCTTCTGAAGAGAAGTATAAAGGCCGAGGAGTAACTACTTGCGCCGTTTGCGATGGTGCTCTATTCAAAGGAAAAGAAGTCGTTGTTATCGGCGGTGGCGACTCGGCGATGGAGGAAGCAACGTTCTTAACTAAGTTTGCTAGTAAAGTAACAATCATTCATCGCAAAGATACATTTCGCGCGTCTAAAATAATGCAGGAGAAAGTGTTGCATAATCCTACAATAAGTGTAATGTGGGACAGTGAAGTGGTAGAGATTCTCGGTGATGGCAAAAGGGTGACTGGCGTGAAATTACATCATGTGAAAACAAGCAAAATTATGGAGTTTAAGACCGATGGCGTCTTTTTAGCGATCGGGCATGTTCCCAACACTTCAATCTTTAAAAGAGTATTAGACATGAATGAACAGGGATATTTGAAGACTGATCGATTTATGAAGACAAATATTCCGGGGGTGTTTGCCGCTGGTGATGTTCAGGATATCAGGTATAGGCAAGCGATTACGGCTGCGGGAACAGGATGCCAAGCAGCCATGGAAGTTGAGAAATATTTAGCTGAACAGGGAGAATAAAGCTAGGTGTGAATAGTCGAATAATCTTAAGCAGATTCTTACGCAGATTATTGGGCCTAAAACAACTTCACCAACCACGGATAAAACAAGTTCAACAACAACACCAACAAGAAAAATAAACTAATCTTATGGTAGTACTTCTCCCCTTTTTCTGCCCCTTTTAATTTATGCAAAAAGACTTGCGCCATTCTTCCTCCGTCAACGATAGGCAATGGAAGTAAATTAAATAACCCAATACCTAAACTGAGCAAAAACAACCAGCGCAAAAATCCAGTTAACCAATCAAGAGAATAATAAACTGCTGTCCAGCCTTCACTCTTGTATTTCTCTTTAATTTCAAATTCATTGCGTATTTGCTGGATGCCCAAGAAACTTTTTTGCGGATTATCCGGACTCGCCGTAAGAGCAATTTCGTAGTTTTTCTCTGAAGTCATCACAGAAATTGTCTCCCCAGGTTGTGTACATACCAATTTCTCGCTAAACTGCTGGAACTGGCTTGTTTTCGTTCCATCAATACCGGTGATTAACGTACCGGGCTGGATTCCTGCCTGGGCAAATGGATACGTCTCATCATAATATTGGTCAAACGTGAATCCTGTCGGCTCGACCATATTTTGCTGCAGGGGCATGAACACAAAATTAAGCAGGAGAACGGCGACTAACGCGAGGATTATATTTGAAAAAGCGCCGGCAGCGAGAACGGAATATTGGGTGATATCTTTTCCTTTGCGCAGTCTTTTTTCATCAGGTTCTACAAAAGCCCCGATTATCGGACCAAAGAGAACTAAACCCGTATTCTTAACTGGGAACATATGCGCTCTGGCTACAATCCCATGTGAAAACTCGTGGACGATGGCAATGACGAAAATTGCCAGCAGCCAGTGCCAGAATGGAAGAACTCCCAAACCGGGCACGTTAATTCCTGGAAGAACAAGTGATACTCCCGTGGTAGCTTCCGGTACAGTGATGAGTGTGTATAAATTTTTGATAAGTGTATATGAAATAAGCACCAAACCAACAAACCCTGCGCCAACACCGACGTAACCAAAAAGAATGACCCATTCGCGGAACTTCTGGGAATATTTGTCCATCCATCTCAATCCCCATTTCATCCGGTACATAAAAATGATTTTTGCTTGCACCACAATATTTTTTCGCTTGACAAGAAGCAGAATGATGATGATAAGATAAAATAAGAGAATAAACTTATATTTGAGTAGAAATGAAACAACAGGTTCTATCATTAAAAGAAAGACTTATGTTGCCGTATTTATTTCTTTCGTTTCGGACGGAGTCTCTTTGCTTTACAACTTCTGCATTTTACCTTTCCCTGGCTTACTTTGAGGCTTGGCGCCCTGATTTTCGCCTTGCAGTTCCTGCACACGAAAATATTTCGTAATAACCGTGCGGTTGCTTCTTCAAATTTTACCATTTAATTGTTTGAAAAGTCTTTATTTAAAAGTATTCCCTTTTCTCCTCATGCTTTAATTTGTTTCATTACTTTAATTCCCATCAGGACCCAGTATAACACGCTTGTCCCTTCTTTAACTTCTTCCCGCAATTCTTCAGGAATGTCCATCTCAAAGGTTTCATAGGTTTCCGTATCCATGACATTAGCTGTATTTCCCGTTACGGATAACACTTGCGCTGTTTTCTTTTCAATGATAGGAACTTCTACTCGGTCATGGCCGGGCATGACAGCATTGCGTTTTTTTCCATCCATGATGCCCACAGCCATCAAGTTAACTTTGGCGTGTCCATGTTTCCCTGGCCGCGATGTGGCCGTATCAGTGATCTTGCAAGCTGCACCGTCAATGATCAGGGTATCCCCTTTCTTTAAAGTTCCCACACTGACTAATTTTTTTTCATACATACGAAACCACCGGTCTTCTTCTTAAACGCTTATTACTTTCTATTCTTATTCTTTGACAGCCAGCTGGATATCCTTATCGGTTATTGTTTTCCGCCCGGCGTGCTCGGCCAATTTTTTAGCTTCTCTGGAGATGCGCACCGCTTCTTCCTCTAACACTTCTGCCAGCGCGATTTTTGCATCATCGGAAACGCGCAAGGCGCCCGCTTCCCGCATGATTTTATCCATGGCATTATGGGATAAGAACCTCTTTTTTGCCATACAAAGCTAAAAATAGGGGGTATTTTTAAAGATTGCGTTTTGTTTGAACATTTTTGAGCTGTTATTTGCGTATTTTGAAAAAGGATCGTGTTATGATTAACCTAGAAAAAGCGCGTGAACATTGTCTTTTTCTTTCTTTTCTTCATGATAATGTTATTTAACTCTTGTTCAACGTGCTGCTGCCCGGGATATAACTTTTCTGCTTCTTTAAATTCGTGCGTGTGAAATCTGCTCCGTCCATTGCGCTGTTTGAATTTGAAATGTTTGTGCAGCAGCTCGTGATACATCAAATAATCAAGAACTTCCTGTCCTACATCGGTAAACAAGGTTGATACCGTAATCGTGTCATTATGAAGATTATATGATGCGAGTTTGCGGCAAGATTGCTGCCCCCACCGTAAATTAGGCTTTTCCATTTGGGCATGAAAGAACCGTTGGTTTATCCGGTCAAAAGACGCTTCCAACAAGGGGTCTGTTTTTGTTTTTGGCGTAAGCAAGGGAATTTGCTTGATAAAACTAGCATACAACTCCAAGTTCTGTGTTTGCTTCCGGGCATTAAATAGTTTCAATAATAAATATTGAATCAAGCCAATCTTAATCTCAGAATCGATATCCTTCCACTGGAGGTTCATGTTCACTTTAAGGGTATGAGAGCGCAACGCGATGTTCGCATTAAAATTACCCAATCGCCGGTTGTACTCCAATAGGGGTTTATACTTAAATTCTGTATCCGGGAATAACCGCTGAAAAGATTCTTGGATGAGGTTCATTGTTGTTCTATCTCAAATCTCAGAATTGCGGCAATGCCGCCCAGATCACGCAACTGAATACCTTCCCTTGTTTCTATAGATATAATTCTCACTTCCGCTCCACCAGTTTGTGCTTTTTCTTCGAAGTTAAAGATTTTATCTTCAGGGATGGACTCTGAGAGTAATAAAAGGTCCACAGCATTCATTTCCAAGGCATGAAGGGTCTCTTTCTCCCCATACGCTACTTTTTTGGGATTATCCCGCAGCATCGTTAAGAGCTGATTCATCACTTTTTTTTCTTCCGCAATTTCTTCTTCTGCAAGAAGATCCTGTGCTCTGTCAACTAATTCCTGCAGTCCAAATTCATCCGTATAAGAAAGGTCTCTGGTGCCGATAATTTTCTTTTTAATATCACCTGTAAGATAGTCTTTGTTGATGAAATCCTGCACGGTCACCCCTGGTCCGCCAACAATGATTCCTTTCAGATTATTTCCCAGCGGAAGAAACTGCTCTTTCATGTGCTCGGCAATCTTCTTGAAATGGTCCTTGTAAGCCCCTTCTCGAAGACGGGCGAAACGCTGAGCGCTCTGTCCCCCGGCACGGTGCTTTCCCGGCACTTCCGAATGAGTTTTCTTCAGTGGCACAATAGATTTTCCTTTCAACACAGCCAGAATCGCATCTCTTCTGTCCAAAACAACTAACCCATAGACGTTATGTTCCACGAGCATATCTTGTAAGATGTCTATGACAAAATTTTTATCACAGCGGTAAATGCGGATATTCAGTGGCACGGGCGGCTCTGTGCTCCATACCCTCAGATCCTGTTTTCCTTCCCCTGCCGCGACATTTCCGCAGAAAACGGCCAATCCGTTGGGCGGCGTTTTGCCGATGGTGCGGAGATGCTGGATCATTTTTTCCAGTGCACTTTGGACATTTTTTCGTGTAGTAGCAGATTTAATGTTGGCAGCCGTTCCTTGCTCCTCCGCTAAATGCTGAATGATTTTTGTAAGATCGTAGCCTGCAGGAACATATACGGTTACAAATTCAGTGTGGGGAGCCTTATGGCTGGACAGTTCTTTAACCAGCTTTTTTAAGTGCAGTTTTTGCTGAGCAGTAATTTTCGCCATAGAATTAAAATGTAGAATGGTTTTATAAAGATTTACGTATTTTCTCTGCGACGTCGTTTTGAGTTAAGGGCCGGCACCCCTCAAACATAACCAAGGTATGCCCTTTCTCCTTCGCTTCTACCAAACATATCTGGAATATCTCTGCATCTAAATTCTCCCTAATCTTTTTCTTGGAATAGTTCCTTGCTTTCAATCGTTTCTCCAGCTTTTTTAAATCAGAACATATTAAAACAATACACAGATCAACTAGCTTTTTGGGCAGCAAGTGAGCAATATGGGAGTCAACAATAAGCCCTTTTCCCGCTTCTTTCTTCTTTTCCCGTACCAGTCTCTCAAATTTTTTGAGATTAATATCATAACTCTGTTTTTTTCGATCATATCCGCTTGAAATCTCATGGTAATGTTTAGAAATGTCAAGGCGCAGGAAGCCCAGTTTTTTTTCCAGCAGCAGCGCCAAAGAGGATTTTCCCACTCCCGGAGAACCAGTGATGATTATTACTTTTTTTCTTTTGTCAACGCCTTTTTTATTCATTATTCTTTTTTGGCACTTTTTGGCGTAATTGTTTATGATGATATTTCATGAACCTTTCTACCATGTGGGCATGCAGGAGGGATTCAAGAATTAAGATTATGAGGAATAAAGCAATTGCATAGCTGAGAAGAATAGCCAGGTCCACCCAAATGACAGTAAACGGGGAATTAAAAATAAATATTTCACGTATTAACCTTTCTGCGATAACAAAAGGATTAAACATGGTAATGTTACGCAACAAAGGGGAGATACTTTCAATAGGGAGAATCACTCCGGAAACAAACAGCAGAAGACTGCCTAAAGAAATGGAGGTAAGAACACCTGTTTCTTCTGATCTTAATAGATAGCCGATGGTCATGCCCATAAAGGTGAATACCGACGCAGTGATAAATAACACCAGCGAGGTCATGGGCAGCAAATGCGCCACGTCATCAAGGAAAAATAAAGAGATACCGAGAATAATGGCAATTTGAATCACGATTAAAATTACATTTGTTAAATATGTCGAGGCAATGAACGTTACTTTTCTAATGGGGACAAAGAAATTCCGAAAAAATGCCGGACTGTTTTTCTCCATCATCGCTAAGGTTGTGCCCAAGAGAAGCGAACTAAACATGACCACGAGGATTAAAAGAGGGGGAAAAAGATAATTGAGATACGTGCTTTCGGCACTGACCTTTTCTATTTTCGTGGCCAAAGGAACGGCAATCGTGCCCGCATCTGTTACTTTCTGCGATTCTATATCGGTTTGGACTGCTGACAACTCCGCTTGTACACCATCAATTGCGGCCACTGTCTCTCCCAGTGAAACGGCTGCTGAGGTCAGTGTTGAGGAAGTGCTGCTAATTGTTCCAGCGGCAGTTGTCAACTTGTTCTTGGCATCATTCAAGTCTTGTTCCATAAGTCCAAGGAGTTTAGGGATTCCTTTAATTTCCGTGCCATTTGTTTCCGTACCATTGATATACATAAAAGCACCATCAAGTTCTTCGTCCGCATCTTTGAGAATGGCATTCACGCTGGATTTATCAGCGGCACTTAAATTAGTCTCGTCTATCGCTTCAATGGCATCGGCAATCTTTTGGCTAGCTTCGGAAATTTCTGAACTCAAATTATCCAGAAAACTTCTATCGTAGGTTGTGGTAGGAACGCTTAAATCAACACTGGTGAGAGTATTCTTTGCACTCTCTGTAGAGCCTGAAACAGCTTTGTTTTTTTCTTTAACTACGTCCAGTTTACTTTTTTCAGCTCCTACTTTCTCTTTCGCATTTGCGAGTTTTCCGAGAATATCGGTTGCCAACTGCTCAGAAACCTGCTGGGCTTTGAAATCAAACTTGCTTTTGAATGTATCCTGGATCATCCATACCAAATTAATTCTGCTGGGGTCAATATAGAACGTTATTTCTTTTGGCGTGTTTCCATCTATGGCAAAACTTTCCGGCACTTCAATACAGGTATGCGTAAACCCATTTTTAATATCTTCAATACATTCGTCAAGTGTTGATTCATATTTAATTATCTTAAACTCTTCTTCTTTAAGAATGTCCATAAATTCAGTTACATCCTCCGTGAAAGAAGAAGAATGAACTCCGATATTTAATCCGAATTGGGATGACGTGTTGTAGGAAAGGCCTAAGATGAGAATGATTAACAAAGGCGCAAAGATAACTGTTAAAGCAGATCCTTTTGAACGTAATAAAAGTGTAATGTTCTTTTTGATCAGGAACCAGATTGCGCTCATTTTTGAACAGTAATATCCTCAAATATTTCAGTAAGTGTTGGCTTTCGCACATCAACATCGTGCAGGTATAAATTATCCTCATTAATGATCTGCAACAATTTTTTCATCGTTGTTTCCATGTCTTCCGGCTGAAGTACAAGACTTCCATCCCGCTCAATAATTTTTTTTACAGGAAGAACACGCAATTTTTTAATAAGTTCCTGCTTATCTTGTCCAGTTTTAACAGTGATGGTGAAATTATCACGAAGGTATGGTTTTCGTACCTCTTCTAATGATCCATAGGTGTGCACTCTCGCGTTATGCACGATAGCTATCTTATGGCAGATAGACTCGATGCCATCTAAATTATGTGAGGCAACAACAACGGTAATCCCTTGTTTGTTGACCTGCTGGAGCATCTGCAAAATTTCTTTTTGAAAAACAGGATCGAGATCCGCGGTAGGCTCATCTAAAATAAGAATTTTTGGCTTGTGAACCAAACTGCAGGAAATATCTAGCCTTTTCTGCATTCCACCGGAAAGTTCGGCTGCCAGCTTATCTTTTTGTTCATATAGTTCTGTAAATGTGAGAAGATTTTTAATATTATTATGCAGCGTTTCTTTTTCAATATTATATAAGCGTCCAAAGTGCAGAAGATTTTCTTTTACGGTAAGTTTAGGATAAAATGAATTATGCTGCGGCATGAACCCAATATGCTTTTTAACACGATGCAGGTTCCTGCTGAGGTTTTTTTCTTCTCCGGTTATTTTTGAGATGTACACGACATCTCCCTGCGTCGCCTCAACGAAGCCGGCGATAAGATTAAGCAAGGTTGTTTTTCCACTGCCCGATTTTCCGATAATACCTAATATTTCTTCTTCTTCGATAGTCAAATTTACGTTTTCGAGAACTGCCGCCTGGCCGTATCTTTTCGACACCTCTTTTAATTTGATAAGTTTCACGAGAACAATGAGTTAAATGGTATATATAAATATTGTGTCCTCATGATACAGTCATCTTAGCGAATGATGCTTCTCCAAAGCCTTTTTTTTGATTAAGTTGAGTAATTTATTCCTTCCTAACTTCCAATCAATTTCAGCTGCCTCTGCGG
>Ga0208375_1001892_pt1 | contig 21295 bp, 26 predicted proteins | sample RifOxyD1_FD_184038 | JGI IMG/M metagenome (GOLD analysis project Ga0208375, IMG submission 184038) | Soil microbial communities from Rifle, Colorado - Rifle Oxygen_injection D1 (SPAdes) | ecosystem: Environmental > Terrestrial > Deep subsurface > Rock core/Sediment | place: Rifle, Colorado... | reverse complement strand
AAGAATGCAAAATAATGCGTTAAGCATCCTTGCATCATTTACATTAACTGATATAACTAATCCGAGATAATCATGGCTGATTCAGGCAGAGAGAAGATATTCAGCAGAAAATTTCTTAATAAAGTCATAAGAATATTGAAATATGCAAAGCCGCAGTGGAAGCTTGCAATACTTCTTTTTGTGATATCTGCTGTGTTCTCGCTTTTGGAGCTTGTCGGCCCGTATCTTGTCAAGATACTTCTGGATGACATACTGCCGAAGAAAAATATAGGCCTGTTATTCAACCTGATGGCATTATTTATTGTCATATTTGTGGTCAAGACAATAACAAGCGTGTTTTACTCCTACAAGACGACCCAGTTTGTTGAGAACCTTATCCTGCGCGTAAAAAGCGAGCTTTTCCAGCATCTTGAGGATCTTGACCTGAGCTTTTACCATACCAATAAGGTAGGAGATATCCTCTACAGGCTTGATGAGGATGTTTACAGCATTGATTCATTCATAGACCTCATAGTTGATGTGATCATGATGAATCTGATGATGACAGTATTTATACTTGCGATATGCCTGCACATGAACTGGAAGATAACTTTAGCATCATTGACATTCTTTCCGTTCTATCTCCTGGCCCAGAAGTATTTCGGCGACATAGTGAGAAAGCAGAAAGAGAGGATAATAAAGAAAGTTTCTGATCTGCTGAGCTTCCTCCAGGAAAATCTGAGTTCAATGAAGACAATAAAGGAATTTGCCCTGGAAACCGTGAAGCTGAATGAATACAACAAGAGAAGCAGGAAGCTCATCAACATGGAGCTGAAGATGGACCTTACAGAGAGCTTTTCCGGCGCTGTGATCGGGATGATAACTTTTACCCCTCTTTTGGTAATCTTATGGTACGGCAGCATGCAGGTTATAGGCGGCGTGCTGACTATAGGGTCGTTGATCGCAATCTATACCTATATAGGAAAATTATTTGACCCGATCTCCACACTCGGAAGCCTGAACATCGCAATACAGACAAATATGGTCTCTGTCAACAGGGTTTTTGAGTTTTTGGACATAAAAAGCAAAATAAAGGAAAAGCCTACTGCAATGCAGCTGAAAGATGTGAAAGGCAAAATAAGGTTTGACACAGTGGATTTCAGCTATTTCAAAGGGGAGCCTGTGCTGAAGAATGTTTCTTTTATGATCAATCCCGGCCAGGTTGTCGGATTGGTCGGGCCGAGCGGCGCAGGAAAAAGCACAATAGGAAATCTATTATGCAGGTTTTTTGACCCAAATAAAGGTGGGATAAGCATTGATGGAATTGACTTAAGGGACCTTAAGCTGGCTTCACTGAGGCAGAACATAGGCATTGTGAGCCAGGAAGCGATATTATTCAACAGCACGATAAGAGACAACATCAAATTTGGGAATATAACTGCCGCGGATGAAGAAGTTGAAAAAGCCGCAAAGCTTGCGAACATACATGAGTTTATCATGCAGCAGAAGAAAGGCTATAATACTACAGTCGGCGAAAGAGGCGTAAGGCTATCAGAGGGCCAGAAGCAGAGGATTTCCATCGCAAGAGTCATATTAAAGAATCCAAAGATAATAATACTGGATGAAGCGACATCCTCCCTGGACTCTGAATCTGAGAAGAAGATACAGGAGGCATTGATGTATGTCACAAAAGGCAGGACAACACTGGTCATCGCCCACAGGCTTTCCACAATAGTTGATTCTGACAGGATAATGGTGCTTAAGGAAAGAAAGATCGCAGAAGAAGGCACATTTGAGCAGCTGATAAAGAAAAAAGGCATCTTTTACAGGTTCTACAACACTCAGTTTGAGCTGAGCAGCAGGGGAAGAAATAAGATATATAAAGATGAAGAAGAGATGGAGCGTATAAAGCGCGCAAGGCTGCAGAAAAGAGTGCAGGATGATGATGAAAAATCAGACAGCATCATCGGGAAAGGGCAGGACGTCATTTAGGCGCCTGAATGCAGGAAGGAAAGATAAATGCATAATTATTTGACAGGAGGCATATGGCATGGTAAAAGCAGAGATCATTGAAATCTTTCCGGCAGAAAGAAAAGCCAGCCGGAGAAAAGAAGGCTTTGCCAGGATCTTTGAGACAGGCGAGACCATGGAGTTCAAAAGCTCCATCAGAAGCGCGAAAAAAGGCAGCATCGTGATAGGCACTGTTGCAAGGGAAAAGAACAAAAAGATACTTAGAAATATAAGGAAGCTTTAGTTTTGTTCCAGATGATATAATGATGTGCCCTATTCAGCTTCCATCTCTTCCTCAACCATTGAAGCTTCATCATTATCGTCTTCATATACCTCTTCTTCGGCTTCAATCTCTTCCTTTTCCTCCTCATCCATATTATAATTTTCTCCCTCAGAATATTCCTTATCGCCGAAGTCAGAAGCTTCATCATCTGGCTCCTCTTTTTCATCCGCCTCTTTTGCCATGAAAAACAGGAATTACATGTATTTTTTAAATTTTTTGATGCTGCAGGCTCTGAATCCGAAAATCCATAGACAATTTGAATATAACATGCGCAGTGCAGAGCCATAAAAGCCTATTTATTTATCAATAAAACAGAAAACCATAAAATAGTCTTTTTGTTTTATAGATAAATTAGAATAAACATAAAACAGAAAGCTTTAAATAGCTGTTATGTTTTATATATAAAACAAATGAAGATAGACAGCCATAGAAAAAAGATAGAACGATTTGAAAGAACAATCACCAAGCTGGATATTGATGAAGACTCTGAAACTTTAATAGAAGATTATATGCTGGCCGCATCCCATTTTATCAATGCAGCAATGCACAGCCTTGGAACATTAAAAGAAGACAAGGACATCAAGCATAACAATCTTTTTGGCTTTGTCAGAAGAGAAAGCAGCCTTAAAGAGAACAGCGGAGAAGTTGCTGATCTGATCCAACAGATAGAGCAGCTGCGGCCCAGCTATGTCTACGGCAAGGGGGAAAGCGGCACTGCAGCCAGAAAAGCAAAAGAAGCTTTTGAGAGAATCAGGGAAATCTGCAGCAGCATACTCAAAAATGAAAAAAAAGAATAAGAAGGCAGTAACGGAAAACAATGAAAGAAAACCTAAGAATAGCGATTAATTTTGCCCAGAAGATAAAAGGAATAAAAGGCATACTCCAGATAGTTTTATTTGGCTCTGTTTCAAGAGGCGAAGATACAGCTGCTTCTGACATTGATATTGCAGTTATATTTGACAAGGCTGATAAATTTGAATTATCTAAGAAGATAAATATATATAAACATGATAAAATCCAGCTTACACTGATGGGTATAAAGGATCTGCCTGAAGAAACAGAATTAACAGGAGCTTTGTCTGGAGAAGGATTGGTCCTTTATGGCAGCCCGGTAAAAATAAATGCGGATAAAATGGGATTAAAGCCAAAAATTTTAATCTGCTATTCCTTGAAAAATCTGCCACAGACAGAAAAAGTAAAGCTTAACAGGGCATTGTACGGCTCTGTTTCTGAATCAAACTTTAATGGGAAAAAATATAGGACAGAAACAAAAGGACTCATAAATGAACCTGGAATAGACAAAGTCAACAAAGGCGTTCTTTTGACCGACAGAAAAAAATCAGCAAAAATTGTGAATATGTTAAAAAGATTTAAGGCAGAAGTAAAAGAAACAGTTGTTTGGACTTACTGAAAAATTGCCGCAAAATTGCCATAAAATTTAAATATACAGGCGCAGGAAATAAATTGAAGTTAGGGCAGTATAATGCTGTAAAATGCTGTAAATTAAGATATAAGATATATTATCATAAAAAATTGGAGGGGGTATCATGGGAAGAGTGCTTGTTATCGGCGCAGGCGGTGTGGGCAGCGTTGCTGTGCACAAGATGGCGATGAATTCTGATATTTTCAGTGATATTTGGCTGGCAAGCAGGAATGAGGATAAATGCAGAGCCATCAAGGCAGATATCAAAAAAATGCATAATGTTGATATCCACACTGCGCAGGTTGACGCAGACCATGTCCCGCAGATTGTTTCGCTTATCAAGAAAGTAAAGCCGGACCTTGTTGTTAATCTGGCGCTGCCTTATCAGGACCTTACGATAATGGATGCCTGCCTTGAGACCGGGGTAAATTATATGGATACTGCAAATTATGAGCCTCCTGATGTTGCAAAATTTGAATATAAATGGCAGTGGGCCTATGACGAGAAGTTTAAGAAAAAGGGAATCATGGCTCTTCTTGGCTCAGGATTTGACCCAGGAGTCTCAAATGTGTACTGCGCCTATGCACAGAAGCACATGTTTGATTCAATAAAATATATTGATATCCTTGACTGCAATGCCGGCGACCATGGAAAGGCATTTGCCACAAATTTCAATCCGGAGATAAATATAAGAGAAGTCACTCAGCCAGCGAGGCACTGGGTAAAGGGAAGATGGATAGAGACTCCTGCGATATTGGATGATATGTGCGTGCATTTCACTTTTGATTACCCTGAAGCCGGGCCAAAGGAAAGCTATATGCTATATCATGAGGAGATGGAATCTATCGTCAGGCATATCAAAGGGCTTGAGCGCATAAGATTCTGGATGACTTTCTCTGAGAAGTATATAACTCATCTCAAGGTTCTTGTGAATGTAGGCATGACAGGGATTGCTCCGGTAAAATATGAAGGCCATGAAGTCATACCTATAAGATTCCTTAAAGCAGTGCTGCCTGAGCCAAGCACATTGGGCGCAAACTATAAAGGCAAGACAGTGATCGGCTGCATCTTCAAGGGAAAGAAAGCCGGCAAAGACAAAGGATCCTATATCTACAATGTATGCGACCATGCAGAATGCTGGAAAGAAGTCAGGGCGCAGGCAGTCTCCTATACCACAGGAGTTCCTGCGATGATCGGCGCGATGATGATGCTGAAAGGCATATGGAAAGGAACAGGTGTGTTCAATATGGAGCAGTTTGATCCTGATCCTTTTATGGAACAGCTGAACAAGCAGGGCCTGCCGTGGAAGGCTGTTGATTACAACGATAAGCTGCCTGATGAGTAGACAGCAACTTTTTATTTTTTTAGTGTATTTTGGCATATTCAGAAACATTTGAGGATTGCATGGGCAAAGAAATATTTGAGCCTTATTGGGAAAGAGACAAAGAGAAGCTGTTTGCCAAGATTGATTTCTCCAGATTAAAAACTCCTGCGTATATCATACATCTTGGCGTTTTGGAGGATAATCTGAAGATACTTAAAAAAGTAAGGGACAAGACAGGCTGCAGGATACTTCTTGCATTAAAAGGCTATGCAGCATGGAAAACTTTCCCTTTGATCAGGGAATATCTGGACGGCGTGTGCGCAAGCTCTGTGAATGAAGCCAGGCTCGGCAGGGAGGAGTTTGGAAAGGAAGTGCATACATTTGCGCCTGCATACACTGAGCAGGATATCAGCGAGCATCTGCTTTATTCCGACCATATCATATTTAATTCGTTCAGCCTATGGAAAAAATACCGGGAAACAATAAAAAAGCATAACCAAAAAAGCGCAAAGAAGATTGAGTGCGGCATACGCATAAATCCAGAATCCAAAGGGGCTGAAAATGACCTTTATAATCCGTGCGCAAAAGGCTCGCGTTTGGGAGTAACAATCAAAGAGTTCCTGAAAAATAAAGATGAGCTTGATGGCATTGACGGCCTGCATTTCCATGCGCTTTGCGAGCAGAACAGCGATGCGCTTGAAAATGCATTAAAGAATGTTGAGAAAAAATTCGGAAAGTTTATCCCGCAGATGAAATGGGTCAATTTTGGCGGAGGCCACCACATCACAAGAAAGGATTATGATACTGAGAGATTATGCAGGCTAATCAATGGGTTTAAGAAAAAATATGATGTTGATGTGATCATTGAGCCCGGAGAGGCTGCTGCGCTGGATACAGGCGTGCTTGTCTCATCTGTGCTGGATATCATTGAGAATGGCGGCAGGATCGCAGTCTTGGACACATCAGCAGAAGCGCATATGCCTGATATCCTTTCAATGCCATACAGGCCTTCTGTCATTGGCGCAGACAAGCCAGGCAAAAAGAAATATACTTACCGGCTTGGCGGGCTGACATGCTTGGCCGGAGATTTCATCGGAGAATATTCTTTTGACAGGGAACTGAAGCCAGGCGATAAGCTTGTGTTCCAGAACATGGCGGTCTACACTATGGTGAAGAACACGATGTTCAACGGAATAAGGCTTCCTGAGATCGTGATCATGGACAGGGACGAAGAGATTGTGCATGCCAAAAGGTTTGGATATGAGGATTATAAGGGGAGATTGTCATAAAAATGACTTTTAAGCATGAAAAAATGAGAAGAGAACTAAAAACATTTGTTGAACACCTAAATATATTTCTAGAACAAGACAATGAATTAAAAAGCATATTTAATGAAATATATCCCAATTATCTAAAATTAATAGAATGTATTCAAGATAAGATTAAAAAACCAAACCCCTTAATTTATGATGATATAACTTTTCGGGTTAATTTACAAAAACTTCTATTATTTCTAAATAAAATTGTTGAAATAATATCTCAAAATAATAAATATGATGAATTTATCGTAGATATAAATACAGTAAAGAACAAAGTTAATGAACAAATGGAAATATTAAAAAGATATTATGGAAAAGATGTTTTTTGGGGGTACGGGAAAGTATCCTTAACTGAAACTCATTTTTTAAAATAAATCTTCGTTAAGTTTAACTCCTTTAGTTTTTTAAATAAAATGGAAAAAGATTAAAACACCTTTTAAACAGCGGCAGGAAAGCCCAAAAAACGAAAGATTTATATATAGTAATTAATTATTTACTGTTAGTTAATAAAAATTAACTATGACTATCTGTTGATGGGGCGTTTATTCATGAACTCAGCATTAAAAGCGAATTACATTGATGCTAAACAAGAAGATTATCGGAGGAAAGCATATTCCCGAAGAAAAGATGATCAGGAATAAGACAAAGTGGCTGCAAAAAGAGGAATATAATGAATTTGACAAGGAATACCGCGATGCAGTAAACAACCAGTTTATATTGAAACTAAAGAAAAGAACCGGAAAAGGATCTGACTGGCATATAAGCCTAAACCCCAGAAAACTGAAAGAACTGTATGAAATGATCATATAAGAAGCATAGGATATATGGAGATGATGAGAATGAATGAGAATGAGCATGGAGCATTCTGTGAAACATATGGCAACACCATATCAAATCGTATTCTTGAATATTTGATGGAGAATGAAGATTTGGATTTTGCAGTCGGAGACATGGCAAAAGAGCTTAAGATCTCAAAACCCAAAGCTTATGAAATAATTGGAGATTTTGAAAAGAAAGGATATGTAAAAAAATCCAGAATAATCGGCAAAACCCAGTTGTATATATTAAATAAGGAAGATTCAAGGGTAAAATTATTTTTAAGGGATTTCAAAGAATGTTTAAGGATAGTTGCTGATGAATATTCAGAGGAATCTTCATGCAGTAATGCAGATGCCTGTAAAGAGAAGAATTATGTTTTAGCGCGTGTATTTTTGGGCAATGTGGATATAACCCAAAAAATAATAGGAGGTGCCAGATATGTTGTTGATGAGAAAAGTAAAACATATTATTGATGGGGATACTTTTACTGTCAGCAGGAAAATAGGAAATACCAATATTGTACGGCTGGCAGGAATAAATACGCCGAAAAAATACCAATTTGCAGGTAAAAAAGCTGCAGATAGGTTAAAAGCATTAATTGGCGGGAAAACAGTCACAATAATGCCGGTCGGAAATAGTTATAAACAGGCATTCTATAATGTTAATAGTAATATTAAAAATATAAATAAGAGACCAAGGCACTAATTTTCTGAACTAACCTCATTTAAACCCCCTTTTAAACATCTGCAAAAGTTTTATATATCCGCGCTTAATCCCCCAACTCTGGGGGGGGTATCATGGTAGAAAATGTAAATGCTGTTTTGATGTTTGATGAACGAAGTTTGGTTGTAAGAGCTCTCTTCAGACTGCCTCCCCAAACAGATTTGGTGTATCTTGTAAGAAATGGCTGCCAGGCCCCGCCAATCCCAGGATCAGAACGGGCTGAAGTCATCATGCCTGTTCATAGGCCCCAAAGTGCGGATGAAATAATCAGAGAGTTTGCTTCCAGATGCGGTGGAGAAGTTGTACCTACAGCATTATCATCTTGGGGAGGGCATTATGGGGGAGTAAAGGTTCCTGCTTCGCAGAGAGAAAAGACTCAAGGAATTTTTTTGGACTATTTCAGGGCGCAGTAGATTTTGTTTATTTATTTTCTGAAGGCTACCAACCCGCCAGTTTTTCTGAGTTTCACAAATACCCCTTCGCCTTCAATAATTCCGCAATCAATATTCCTCCGCCTGCTGCCCCTCTGATCGTATTATGGCTTAATCCTACAAACTTCCACTGCAGAACAGGATCTTCTCTGAGCCTTCCGACTGTTACTGCCATTCCTTTATCAGTATCTCTGTCGATCCTTGTCTGGGGCCTATTTTCCTCTTCCCTGTAGATGATCGCGTGCTCAGGCGCAAAAGGAAGCTTTAATTCCTGCGGAACGCCTTTGAAGGATTTCCATGCATTAAGAATATCATCTTTTGTAGGCTTCTTTTCGCAGCTGAATGAAACGCATGCCATATGGCCGTCTATTGCCGGCACCCTGTTGCAGTGCGCAGATATTTCAAGAGAATTGTCATACACAATCTTTCCTTTTTCAATTGATCCGAAAATCTTCCTCGGCTCTATCTCTGATTTCTGCTCTTCTCCTTTGATAAATGGGATTACATTGTCCAAAATATCAAATGAAGCGACTCCGGGATGGCCTGCTCCGGAAATTGCCTGCATTGTTGTTATGATCGCTTTTTTTATATGGAACTTTTTGTGTAGCGCTGCAAACGGCGCACTATAGCTTTGGATAGAGCAGTTTGGCTTTACAACAATAAATCCCTCTGTCCAGCCGTGATTTTTCCTCTGCTGCGGGATAATATCAAGGTGATGCGGATTAATCTCCGGAATTACCATAGGAACATCATGTGTATGGCGGTGTGTTGAGGCATTTGAAACAACAGGTATTCCTGCAGCTGCATATTTTTCCTCCCATTCTTTTGCAATATCAGATTCCACTGCAGAAAACACAAAATCGCATTCCTGCTTTGATTTTTTGAGATTGTCTATTGAGCAAACAATCTTATTTTTCAGATGCTGTGGGATATCTTTTATCATGTGCCATCTTCCCTCAACTGCTTCACTGAATTTTTTTCCCGCAGATGAGGGGCTTGCGATAATATGGGTAACTTCAGACCACCTTGTTGATATGATCATTTCTTTGTCATCATATCCATCTTATTTATAATGCTTACCCAAAAAATTCCTTGTGCAGCAGCTGGATTGCCTTCGGCGCATCTTCATTGCTCACAACAAAAGTTATGCTTATGCCTGAAGATGCCTGCGATATCATCTCTACACTGATCTTATTATTTCCAAGAACATTGAAGATGGCTGCAGCCACCTGCGCAGCATGCTTTCTCCCGCCGACAGCGCAGATAATGGCCTTGTCTTTCACCACTTCAACTGCGCCGAACTGCTGAAGGTCACTGACCAGCAGGCTGAGGTTCTCATCAGTATCAATCGTAAGCGAGACGCTGACCACTGAGGTAGAGACAATATCCACGCTCTTCCTGTGCTTTTCAAAAACTGAAAATATGCCTGCCATAAGCCCGCTGCCTTCAAAAAATTCAGGAGAGCGGATATGTATTGCGGTGATATCTTTTTTATATGAAAATGCCTCAACGCCTTTGGCAGGATTTTTCCTTGCCTCAAAAGTGCTGACAATGGTTGTGCCTTCATGCTTTGGGTTGAATGAATTTAGTACTTTTACAGGGATTCCTTTTTCCATGGCAGGCAGGATAGTCTTTGGGTGTATGACTTTCGCCCCAAAATAAGCAAGCTCACATGCTTCTTCAAACGCAAGTTCAGGCACTGTCCTTGCCTCCGGCACAATCCTTGGGTCAGTGGTCATTATGCCATTGACATCTGTCCATATCACAATGCATTCTGCGCCTATTGCCGCGCCGATGATCGCTGCAGTGTAATCTGAGCCCCCTCTGCCCATGGTGATTATCTCGCCGTTGGCTGTCCTGCCGATAAAGCCGGTTATCACTGGGATTTCCTTTATTTTTGAGATGCTTTCTTTTATTTTGGCATAGGATGATCTCAGCGGCTCTGCATTGCCGAAATCATCATCAGTTATCATCCCTATGTCCCATGCGTTGAATGCTTTTGCATTTATGCCAAGCGAAGAAAGATGGGCTGCAACAATCTTTGAAGACATCCTTTCCCCGAAGCTCTGGAAATGGTCTAGAATCTGCTTATTTATCTTTTTTGATGCCTTTGTCTTTTTAACCAGATCTTTAAGCTCATTTAAGTCCTTATCAAGCAGATTTTTATCAAGCTCCAGCTGGGATAAAATTGTGCTGTGGGTTTCAATAATTGCTGAAAGCCCTGAGTCATTGCCTTCTGCACATGCTTTTGCCAGGCTTATCAGCGCATCTGTGATCTTTGTGACTGCAGATACAACTACAACAGGATTCTTTGATCTTGCGCTTTTTATGATCTGGCAGGTGTTTCTGATCCGTTCAGAGCTTCCTACAGATGTCCCGCCGAATTTCATTACAAGCATTCAGCAAAATATAAAGAGCATGTTTAAATATTTAACGCTGCTGGGTTTGACGGCTGCCCGGCATAACTAAATATTGTATGTGCACAAACAACTGAAACATTTGTATATTATGTGCACATACAAACTTAAATCAATTAAACTTATATAACTGAACATCTTTACCATCCAAATGCAGAAAATAACCCCGATAAAAGCGATAGCTGTTGCATTAATAATGGTTCTTGTCCTAAATCTTATATTATTCACATTCAAGAAGATAAATAGCATGGTGTTCTGGGGTGTGATGATTGCTGCTGCGCTGCTTGCGTGGAAGGTTGTGCCTAAATATAAAAAAAATAGAAAAATAAATTATTCTTATGATAAGGCTGCCAAATTATTTTATTGTATCCTTAGATAATAATATACAACCAACTAATCTGGCGGTTATATCCTGATACATCTTATCTGCTAATTGTCTGATACCATGATAAATTTCAGGTATTTTCTCTTGGACTCTTTTATAATCCGCGTGAAAATTATCTACTGTTTTAGGGTCTAATTGAAGAGTAAGATCCTTCATTCCCATATCTTCATTTTTTGCAGTAGTTATATTAATAGCCATATAAGTGCGGGCCAAACCTTCTAATCCTATAAACCCCGTTTTTTCTTCTTGAAGCTTGATTCTCTCTTTGCTTTCTTCCAATGCTTGTTCATTGTTCATTTTTGTTACCTCACTAATTTTTCTAAAACTGGTTTGATTGGTTCGTTATCAGGAATCAAGCCAATCATAGCTCTATATCTAGGATCAGTTCTAAAATAATCCTCACTCACAGATAGGAGTTGTCTTTTATTAAGAAGAATATTTTTCTCTATACTGACTAGTTCATTATCTACAAACTGAGTTTTAATTTTTTCTCCTATGCCTCCCAGTGCCATATCTAAATCACATGTTTTTAATTTAATGTTATTTCCTGGAGTATATTCAATCACTAAACGAGAAGATAGTCCTAGAATACCAACATCATAAGTTGCATATACTATTAACATTTCATCTTCTTCGCTTGTGATTTTACTAATCCTGGTTAATTTGAAATTTTTTTCATCCATCTTGTTTTACCTCCAATCTGTTACTACTTAGTGAAACTAACAACTATTTAAACATTATTCACCCCAAACGGGAGAACAATAGAAAGATTTTTATAGAGCAGGATATTATGAAAAAAAATGAAAATAGAAGTCATATTGGAGGAAATCGGGCTAAGCAGGAATGAGATAAAGATCTATCTTGCGCTGTTAAAGCTTGGCTCTACAACCACAGGCGCAATCATAAAAGAAACAGGGGCTCATAATTCTAAGGTGTATGACAGCCTTGAAAGGCTGGCAAATAAAGGCTTGGTAACCCATGTTATTGTTGCAAATACCAAGCATTTCAAAGCAGTAAATCCTGAAAGACTGCTTGATTTTCTTGAAGATAAAAAGAAGGATATTGAAAATAAAGAGAAGGAAATAAAGAAAGTTCTCCCGGAATTAAAACTGATGCAGAATCTTGCTGTGGATGAGCAGGAAGCAGAGATTTTTAAGGGATGGAAAGGCATGGAAACTGTTTTTAACGAAGGAATAAAAGATATGGGCAAGGGGGATATATGGTATGTTTTAGGCGCTTATGCCGGCGAGGATAAAGAAAGAACAGATGCTTTTATCCAAAAGGTAATTATGAAATGCGAAGAAAAAAAGATGAAGTGGAAAATAATATATAATGAAAGCGCACGAAATACTTTCAAATATGAGCAGGAGTCGCATATTACAGAAAATAGATTTTTATCCCAGGAAACGCCTGCAACAATCAATATATACAAAGATGTGACATTTATTGCATTATGGATCAAAAATCCAATTGCTTTTAGGGTAAAAAATCAGAAAGTTGCGGATTCTTTTAAGGCATATTTTAATTTCATGTGGAAATTGGCAAAGCCATAAAGAGACTAATGCCATTGCCGCTGATAAATATCTTTCAATGTTCCAAACTTATACGCCTTTCCGTTCTCATCAACAGCAAATGCTGTGAATTTGAATAGATTATATTTTGTTAGGAAAGGCCCCAATGGGCATTCCTTAATCATATCAGTTCCCTCAACTATCGGATTAAAGGAAGGCATTACAATAAGATCCTTATCCTCATATTTTCCAAGCAGGAAGCATTTGTATTTCTCCCTCCTTATTTTTGTGCCTATAGAAACAGCTGCATGCTCATGGCCGATTATGATTGTCTTTATTTTTTTATTCTGTGTCTTTGAAAGCTTTGGCAGGGCATTGCCGTGGATAAATAAGATATCTCCTGCTTTATTATCTGCATTATCCTTAAGAATATATTTATCCACAATTTCCAGGCCTTTCTTCCTTGCTATCGGTGCAAGTATATTGTCATGGTTGCCTTTGATGAGGATGATCTTCTTCGCATACTTCTGCAGAAGGGCAAGAAACCTTAATGTGTCCCTCCATTCCTGATCTGAGATCCTGCCGAACTCATGCTTCAGGTCGCCGATAAGAATGATTGTCTTTGGCTTTGTTTTTTTCAGAATCCTTTCTGCTGATCCCATTATATCCTTAAAATGAAATCTCGGCATCAGTATGCCCTGCTTTGCAAGGGCTTCCTCGTAGCCGATGTGGATGTCGCCAATCACAATAATTTCTTTTATCTTTATTGCCAAACCGATTAGCTTAATATTCTTAAGAATTGCAAGAGAATCAGGTAATCTCATTTTTTGCTTCTTCATTTTATCCTTTCTTTTTCTGCGGTGGTTTCAGGCCATAGAGCTTTTCTATTGCCCTTATCTTGTTCCATAACGTTCCGGTTTTGTCCTTATCAGCCCTTTCAGCCAGTTTGTTATAATCAAGAACATACATCGCTCTTGTCTCTGCCCTGTCCTCCCATTGATTTTTGGCTGCATAAGGGGAAGCATACCTATAATCTTCTTTCCCGTTTTTCCATAAATATTTATCTCTTTTTGCAGCAACAGATGAAACTGGCGATTCGGACGGGTTATCATCATAATAGCCGCCAAACTGCTGCCATGAGAATCTGGCCTTTTCCGCGATGTTGATGCGGGCATTCATATCATTAATGCTGCCCTTAAGATGGTTTAGGCTCTTCATATTATCTAGAATATTTTTTCTTTCAGACTCAGGAATATCAAATGAATTGACTTTATTCTTCAACTGATCTTCCGGCAGCACACCATGTTCATCAAGAGATTTGACTAAGCTATCATCTTCACTTAAGCCAAAATCATCCACCAATGCTTTCCTAAGCAATTTCTCTTTTTTTTCCCACTCATCTATCAAAATCCCCTGCTCATTGACAAGGCTATTTCTGTGGGATCTACTTTCTTTTTCATCATGGCCAAAATCCTCAATATGGGTGTATTCATGGACTACTACACCCATAAAATAATCCATATCATCATAAACATCAGGGACTAATAGCTAATCTCCTTGATTTGTGAACTTTTATATAGTAGTTCTTTCTATGTTACGCATAGAGGTGATATCTATGTGGCAACTTCCGAAAGGCAAAGAATTCTTACCAGCGGTATCGCGGCAGCGATTACAAAAAATGTACGATTCAGAATTGAAAGCAAAACCAAAGATTCGTTTGTTAAGCGCAATTCACAGAAAGAATGGAAAAAGCATTGATGAAATTGCTTATCTGCTCTCGAAAAATAGGCGGACTGTTCATAGCTGGCTTGTCAGATTTAAAAAGCGTGGCATCGACGGTAAAGACAGTATCAAGCAACCTGGGAAAATCCCTGCACTCACACTAAAACAACGTCAAAATCTTGTTAAAATTCTTGAACATGGACCACCGCATAATCATTCAGGATTATGGGTTACAAAAGAGGTAAGAGAATTGATCGCGAAGAAGTTCAAGCATAAATATGTCAAGCAACACGTATGGCGGTTGCTGGTCTCTCTTGGATTCACAATGCAGCGGCCTCGCAAGCGACACTACCAGTGCCCGAGTGATGAAGAGATTGTGCAGTTTAAAAAAAAGCTCGACGGAAAGCACAATATTATCGTGCGAAAGGATTTGTTGTGGGCACGCAGGATGAAGCAACCTTCGGCTTAATCCCCCTCATTAAGCGCGGATGGGCTCGACGAGGAGGTCACCCGTTTGTGAAAATCAATCACAAGAATGTATGCACGAATGTCTTTGGTGCGCGAAGCTCAAAGAGCTTCGTCTTCTCTTTTTCGAGCAAAAAACGGCAACCGCAATTCATCAGATTCTTGGAGAAACTCAGACGACGATGGGGGAAATTCTTGCTCTTTGTTGACAACGCAAAAGCGCACAAAGGAGCAAAGGTAAAAGATTATCTTCAACGACACAACAAGTCTGTGAAGCTGGAATACTTCCCAAAATGCTCACCCGAGGAAAATCCAACTGAGCAATGCTGGAAACCGGGAAGAGATGCGCTTGCAAACAGAGTACTACCTTCGCTCACCGCAGCAAAATATCACTTAAGCAAAACATTCAACAACACTAAAGCTATGCCCAAAATGTTCAAATATCTAAGAGATTAGCTATAACAAGCTTACATATCTGTCACTTGAAGCAATCCCCGCCGCATTTTCTTCTTTCATCACAACCGCATCGCCTTCTCTGATGATAAAATTAAAATTGCCTTTGGCGTCAATCTGTGTATTTTTTATTTCATCAAAAGCGCTGTATATATAAGCCATTGCCTGTTCAGGAACATATCCTTCTATTTCTGTGCCAGTTTTTACTGTAAACTGCTTTCTGAGATCGTTATATCTAAAATTACTCCCGACCTTAAAATTATTATTGTTGCCGATGATCATTGTTGCGGCCTCTTCGGGCTTTGAGCCGGAGTAATATCCCTGCCATCCTGCGATATCTCCGCCCCACCCAATCTCCATCGGAACGCTGCCAAATCTCTTTCTTTCTGATGATTTAGCCATCCTGAATTTGCTGCCGCCTTCAAAAAGCCTGATTGTGCCGCCGCCGTTCTGCACTGTGGCCACAAGAGCGCCGGGCTTATTCTGGTTTGAGAATATCACCAGCGGATCAAGCCCCTCCCTTTTCTGTATTGTGATGCTTCCGCTGTTTAGATTTACGGCAAGCCTGTCATTTTCCTCAGAGGTTATGGAAAGATAAGGATTGCCCTTATGAAATGCATATTCTGTGTTGAATCCGCTCATCTCAATCTTTTCTTTTGAGAATATCACAGAGTTTGAAGTGCCTTTGCAGTAGACAGGGGATCCGCTGAAGATGACGCATGCCGGATGGTTCAGGTCTGATCTGATTTCCACTTTATCAATGACAGCGGATTCTCCGTTTGCGACTGTTATCTCTCCGCCGCTGAATATCAGCTTCCCTGTGAATTCTTTTCCTTCAAGAAGCAGATACTGGCCTTCAGGAGCCAGAACCATCACTGAGTCCGCCTTTGGGATATTAACTGCTTCACCCGAAGGCATTGAGACTACAATCCTATCCTTTTCAACCTCAAAGATCGTGTTTGAAGGATAATTTCCCGGGATAGATACAAAATCCCCGTTTTGATGTGTTATCCCCTGTGAAGAAAACCTGACAGAAACCTCACCCTGCACATAATTGTTGAGTGTGCATCTTTCGCAGCTGAAATCCTGAAAATACTTTTTGGTGTCAATCAGATTGTGATTTGTTATTTTCTCAAAATTGATCTGCCGGTAATCAACACTGCTGTACATGCCGGCAGGAAGATGGCTGTAGAAAGCATCAACGCCGTATATCTGCGGATTGTTCAGTGCCTGATTCCAGCTGAACTTTGGGTCTGAAAATACGCTTTCATCCCATGTTGAAGGGTCAGAAGCATAAAAATTGCTGTCAAATTCCATCTCTTCGGGAGTTTCATCCGGCCCTTCCGGCTCCTGGGAAAAGGAGATGTGCGGAAAAAACAGCATGCATGCGGAAAACAGCAGCATGATATATAAGAATCCTGCAAATATTCCCTGCCCTTTTGCATGGTTTTTTTTCATCTTCAATTTTATAGCGCGGCTATCATGAACAATATGTATATAAGCTGTATAAGATCAGCCTTTCACTGCAAACCTGAATACAAACTGCCTGTCTTTAAACCCTGATGCAGGATCTTCTATAAAAAATATCATTGAGCTGTCTTCTGCTGCATCTGCCGCGGCCATATCTATCGTAACATTGTTTTCCCTGCCTAATCTTTCAAAATACCCCACATCAAAATCATCTGAATCTGCCTGGCTTTTGGCTATATCTGCGGCGATATCATACAAAAATGATATCCTCATGCCTTTGGCAGAGGCATGAAATCCGTTAAGATCCATCTTAAGATCATTTTTTTCCAGCGCCAGAGGATAATCGGCGGTAAAATCCGCGCCGTCATCAGTGAACACGGCAGTGACATTCATGCTGCCATCTGTGATGTTCCATCCCCTGTTCCGGAATTCATTGAAATTCTGTGTGCAGAAAAATAAGTTGGATGCTACATAGGAAGATATCTCCTCTCTGACAGTTTCAGCAGAAGGATATACGTTTCCGCCGCCATAACCAAAATAAGCGGCTTTGACTCTGCCTTCTGTCTTATTTTCAGGCATCACATAGCCGCCGTTTCTTGCGATGATGTAGATGCCTGTTTCAGCTGTGTTCCTGATGCATCTATTGACAAAATCCTTCACATTCTCCGGGCTGAGGTCCGCTTCTGCGAATTTTTGCGTCTCAGGCTGCAGGTTTCCTTCCTGCGCAGCGCCTTTGAAATGGATGAGAAAGGCAGTGATCATCAGCATCATTATGCCTAAGATGATGAATAGTGTCAGCTGCGCCTTTTTCAGCATGGTTTTCTTTAGGGGAAACATATAACGATGGCAGTAAGGTTGGTTTTTAAAGTTTTATGTTCCTGAGAGCTGTCGGCTTAATTGCCTAAGAGATTATATTGTCATACAGCAACGGATAATCCATACATCAGTTATATACAGAACCGTAGCCCTAACCCCTGCACAAGCTTATCTTCGCCAGCACATTCTGATGCATCTTTTTGAGGAACTCATTCTTATCCTCCATCTTCAGTATGTCCAGATGCCCCTGAAGCACAAGATTGAAAGAGAATGGCATCGGGATCTCTGTGCTTACCTCTTTGATCTTTATCTTTCCGTTGCTTATCAGGGTCAGTATCCTTTCTGCGCTGTCAATATCCATCAGATCCTCAAATATCTCTCTTCTGGCTTCTTTTAATATGAAGAAATCCGGAGAGATCCGCCTGACAGCATTCAGCAGGATAACCGAGCTCAGATGCTGCCTTCCTGCATTCTTTGTGCGGCCAAGGTAATTCCTGAGTATCATCATCGCCCTTCCTGCGCAGTGCCTGAATCTTCTTGCAAGGATCTCACTTCTTTCTATCGCATTGCCCATCAGTTTTCTCAGCTCATCCGCTTTCAGAAGCTTAAATGCCCTCAGAGCCTGCACTTTTTTGCTGCCGGTGGTTATATAAAAACCATTGTCGCTTACACCCATCTCCACATCCTTATGCTGGGTTCTGGAGATTGCGAATGCCACTGCCCTTGACAGGCAGTCATTTACCCTTCTGCCAAACAAAGTGTGGAATACAATATACTTGTTGCCGTGCTCATCTACATAATGCTCAATAAGTATCTTATTATCTGTCGGCATTTCTTTTATATAATCATACTGCTCTTTGAAATAGCCGTAGATTGAGTTCGCGGCTTTTTGATCTACATATAGGTAATCATTCAAAAAATCAAGAATCTCTTTTTCGGATTTCTTTTCCTTAAAATGCTCTTCCATAAGCCTTCGGAATTTTCCTATCTCCAGGGCAAGGTCAAAGCTCAATGGCAGTGCATCAGAAAACCATGCAGGTATTGTCGGAGGCCTGTCAACTGTTGCCTCTACCTGCGCAGTCATGCCGCGGGCAAATTTAAATGTATATGTGCTTCCGCCGAGCACAAATATGTCATTTCTCTTCATCCTTTCAAGGAAAGCCTCATCTATGATGCCTATGACCTTCTCGCCAACCTTTACTTTTATGCCTGATTCATCCGGTATGGTTCCGATATTGGTCATGTGTATGACTCTTGACATCATGCCTTTTTTCCCGATGATTCTTGTTTCCGGATCATACCATATTTTTGCGTAGATATGCCTGTCTTCCAAAGAGATATATCTGCCGGACAGGTATTCAACAATCTGGAGAAGGTCTTCTTTTGACAGATTGCTGTAGCAGTAGGATTTTTTTATCAGATTATACATATCGTCAAAATGTATCTGCCCCTCCAGAGCAATGCCATGCACATGCTGCACAAGCACATCAAGGCAGTTTCTCGGTATATGTATCCTGTCTATTTTTCTTTCTACCGCGGATTTCAATAATACGCTGCACTCAACCAGATCATCCCTGTCAAGGACAATGATCCTCCCCTTTGTCTTTGCATGGAGCTGATGGCCGCTTCTTCCTATCCTCTGCAGCGCTCTTGCGACAGATTTCGGCGAGCCTAAAAGAAGCACAAGATCTATGTATCCGATATCTATCCCCAGCTCAAGGCTTGTTGAGCACACCACGCATTTTAGCCGGCCTTTTCTAAGATTGTCTTCCAATGAAAATCTGTGCTCTTTTGAAAGGCTTCCGTGATGCGCGCCTATGTTTGAATCTGTGTATAGTTTAGGATATGTTTCCTTAAGATTATGCACAACCCTTTCTGTTGCAGCTCTTGTATTTGTGAAAATAAGCGTTGTCTTGTGCTGCTGTATAAGATCATTCATCAATCCGTACATTGCAGTATGCATCTGATTGTAGGATGCATCTATAATATCATCCACAGGGCATAATACTTTTAGATCCATTTCTTTGATAAACTGGACATCAACTATCAGGCAGTCCCTTTCATTGCCGCCTTCATCATATCCCACAAGAAATTTTGCAATCTCATCCAATGGAGCAATGGTTGCGCTTAGCCCCACTCTTGCTGTATGGCCGCTCAATCTCTGGAGCCTTTCAAGGCTTACAGATAAATGCACGCCTCTTTTGTTTTCTGCAAGGGAATGTATTTCATCCACAACAACCCACTGGACATTCTTGAGATGCTCAATAAATTTAGTTGATGCGAGAAGGATTGCCAAAGTTTCAGGAGTTGTGATCAAAATATGAGGGCAGTTTTTCAGCATATCTGCCTTTTCTTTCTGTGTTGTATCGCCGGTTCTTACTGCAATCCTTATTCCAAGGTCTCCGGGCTCTTTTCCTGCAAGCTTTTCCATCTCACTTAACGGCTCAATAAGATTAAATTTTATATCTTCGTTTAATGCTTTTAACGGAGAAATATAGACGCAGTAGATTTTGTTTTCCAGAATGCCTTTTTGCGAAGAGTCAACCAATTCGTTCAGTATAGACATGAAAGCTGTCAGTGTTTTTGTTGCGCCTGTCGGAGCGGAGATTAAGATATTGTTTCTTTTATGGATCTCTGCGACTCCATACAGCTGCGGCAGGGAAAACTTACTGAATCTTGAGAAGAACCACTGCTTTACAAGAGGATTAAGTAGATTGATCAGATCTTCCTTTGTGTCCGGAGATGTTTTGGTTTTTATGATTGTGATCACGCTTTATCTTGGTTGGCACATTTGCCTGAATGTTAATTGTACAGTTATGCTCTGTCCCATTTTCCCTGCTTCCTCACAAAGTGGGGGAAGCAGGGAAAATGGGGCAGCGGATTAATTGACGCTAAAGTTCATAAAAATGAGTAAAGAATATGATGGGATATGCGAAGGATTTAAAAGGCTTGCGGATGATTCTGGGAGAATTTGAGGAATTTTAAAGTGCAAACTAATCTTTAAACTTATAATTCCTTATTTTTTCAAAATCATCTTTGCTTAATTTTATCATAGAACAACGTAAAGTTCCCCCTATAGCTTTGGGATTATCTTTATATTTTTGTGTGAGTTCTAGTTGTTGTGATAATAATTTCCAATCGCTTATATCTCCTAACTTATTAACTGACTGTAATATAAAAGTATGTACCCAATCATCATTTCCTTTGTCTTCTCCCAGGATAACATTTTTTATTTCAGCTGAATAGAATCTCTTCATATCATGAATATAAATAATCATCAAATCTCCTTTTTGCACATTGTTTATATTGGTGTCTGAAGGTCGCCAATTAGCATATCCCTCATCAGCTATCCCTGACTTATTTTCTTTTAAGAGCATACCTTCATTTGCCTTTCTCTCTATTTTTAACCAATAACACTGTGCCATCCATTAACTAACTTTTTCAATATTTATAATGGTTTCTATTTGGCTACTTATAATGTGAGAAAATTTAAAAAGAAGTTATGTTTATAGATATATAATGAAGCCAAAACATCTTTACATTTTGGTATTAGTAATTATAATTATTATATTTATTAGTGGTTGTTCTCAAGAAGAAAAAGGTGTCAATAATGATAAAAATTTACCCATACTCACTACTGATAAAGAAACTCCAAAATGGGAAATATCGGAACCTCTTAAATTTTGTTTACAAAAGTATGTTTATGGACAAGATGGGAATTGGGTTAATCTAGCTGAAGAGCATT
>Ga0208375_1001890_pt1 | contig 21328 bp, 23 predicted proteins | sample RifOxyD1_FD_184038 | JGI IMG/M metagenome (GOLD analysis project Ga0208375, IMG submission 184038) | Soil microbial communities from Rifle, Colorado - Rifle Oxygen_injection D1 (SPAdes) | ecosystem: Environmental > Terrestrial > Deep subsurface > Rock core/Sediment | place: Rifle, Colorado... | reverse complement strand
TCGTGAGAGAACGACTCGGTACATAGATTACTTTTCGGCGAGAATGTCAGCGTGCGCTTCCTGAATAGTCGCATATCTCTTCCCGTGTTTGAGTGACCACTTTGCGTCTTTGATTATTTCTAATTTCTTTTCTCGAGGTAAATAGTCAAAACTCCACACGGGGAACGGAATGGTTTTTGTATGCATTACCTGCGTGAGATAGAGCTTCACTCCCGAGGACATATCAAGACCCATAGAGCGAAATGTTTTCTGTGCTGCGTTTTTGGTTTTTGCATCAATGCGAATTTGCAAGGTTGTAGTCATAAAAACAAGTGTATACCCTCCCATTATAGGTGTCAATACAATGTCATTACACATTGTAGATAAAACGAATAACTCAACGGGTTGAGTTATTCGAATATGGCTTAAAACCTATGTTTTTCAAATACTCGGTTCTGGCGGTTAGCTACTCTCCCCATCTGTAACGATGAGTACCATCGCCGCTAGGAGGCTTGACTGCCGAGTTCGGAATGAGATCGGGTATGACCCTCCCGCCGAACCACCAGAACCGAACACTCGAAGTGTCGGCATACGAACAGCATAGGTAATTTTATCAAAGTGCAAACAAACGATTGTGCTATACAGAGTTCCGCACAAGAGACTGGACATATTAGTACTTCTCGGCTCCACGCCTCACGGCGCTTCCACCTAAAGCCTATCAACCTCGTCATCTTCGAGGTGTCTCATAACGATTCCTAATCTTGGAGCACGCTTCCCGCTTATATGCTTTCAGCGGTTATCGCAACCCGACATAGCTACCCAGCGATGCTCTTGGCAGAACAACTGGTAGACCAGAGGTCAGTTCATCCCGGTCCTCTCGTACTAGGGACAACCCTCCTCAAGAATCAACGCCTGTAGTAGATAGGAGACCAACCTGTCTCACGCATTTCGTTTACTCCGATTACTCGGAGGATCGGACTGTAACTTCACGAGTTCTTCGTGACTAACATTCAGTCTCTAAGGGCTCCTTCGATTGCTCTCAGGATTCCCTCGGTATTGTCCTTTCCTTTCGGAATTCGGATTCTACCGATATGAGTCAGTTTGTTCATACCTATCCCTAGGTATGACCGCCGTGTCATTGTTGGTTCTATCTTTTTTTATTTGTTTTAGACGAAAAAACATTCACTTTATTTGGTTCTGATAACAGAAACTCAAAGGGATTCAAACGGTGAGGAAATCGAATATTGCTATTCAATTCCCTCACGGTTTGAACCCAGCTCGCGTACCTTTTTAATTGGCGAACAGCCAAACGCTTGGGACCTTCTCCAGCCCCGCGCTAAGGTGAGCCGACATCGCTATCGACATTTCACTCTCTCATTACTGAGAGGATCGGACTATATCTTCATCCTTTCGAACAAAAGAAAGGAGATGGCGTATTAGCCGCCATTTCGGCGACTCCGTTCAGTTAAGAACAAGTCTCTACGGGGTCATGATTCAATTTGTATGACATGGAAGGAATGATATGTTCTCGTATCATCGAAAAGAATATGGGGAGCGAATTTTTCTTAATTCGTATTCTCCAATATTCTTTATCTCGATTGAGAGATGCATTAATCCCAAGTGATGAGAGTAGCGTGAGACAGTATTCCTGATCCTCGCGGGAAAATTGTTGTATATTAAGATACACATCACTCGCCCTACACTTACTCCCATCGTCCATAAACCATACTGCCAGCATCATTGGGTCGAGCGCCACATTTCGTGGCACTTGCTTCACACCATTCTTATAGAACAACATTTGAAATTCGGTTAATTCCGGATGTTGCCGAGTAGTAAATCGATAAGCAACCCGCGTTCCGTTTCCCTTTCGAGAAACTGGACCGCTTGTACATATAGATTTGAGCATTTCGTATTTCCAATCTACATACTCTTTTTGAGAGAACGCATGATTGATTTCAAGAAATGCGTCTTTTCTACCAGGAACAATTCGGATGTATCCGTCTCCTAGAAGCATTCCAATGATTATTGATCGCTGTATTTGAGTCAGACTTCCCACGGCATTGTCCATAATACAAATTATACTATGGATTTCACCGTTATAAGCCATATTTTGCACACTAATAGCTGGTCGAGCCAGACAAACTATCAGCCAAGCTCATGCGATTACTCGCATGGCACCCCGATTCGTTAAGGTGCCGAACTCCGCCGTCGCTATGGACGCTTGGGCGGAACTAGCCTGTTATCCCCAGGGTAACTTATATCCGTTAATCTCTGGCCGCATCTAAGGCGTACCATCGGTTCACTATGCTCTGCTTTCGCATCTGCTCGGGATGTACCCCTCGCAGTTAAGCTCTCTTATGCCATTACACTATCGGCACGGTTTCCATTCGCGCCTAGAGAACCTTAATAGACTCCTCCGTTACTTTTTAGGAGGATAGCGCCCCACCAAAACTACCCGCCACGCACTGTTCCCCGTTGGATCCCAACGGGGTTAGGCACTACAAAATTCAAGAGTGGTATTTCACTGTCGGATCCACACCAGCCGAAACCGATGCTTCAAATCCTGCCACCTATGCTACGCATGAATCCCGTAGGGCCAATACGAAGCTGTAGTAAAGCTCCTGGGGTCTTTTCGTCTAACTACAGGTATCCGGCATCTTCACCGGAAGTGCATTTTCACCGAGCGAGTCCTCGAGACAGTTTCCCAGTCATTACACCATTCGTGCACGTCGGAACTTCGTGTATTCCCGTATTTCTACGGGCACTGACTATATCTTCATCTGATGACGAGCGACAGCGAGAATTTCATCACGCGTATATTTCCTCATCCCGCTCGGATTCATTTGAAATGCGAGTCGAGTGATTTCTTTCAAACCGCCGAGCGTCGTGTGCATCCTCTTCTCCATAAGAATGCATACGCGCTTGAACAATTTGAAATCTTTTGCTTTCCCTGACATGAGCGGATAATTTTCGAAATGCGGAATCACTTTTGTGACAAGATCGTTCAGACTTCGAACCTCGTATTTGAGGGTCTTGTCTTTCATGTCTCTTCTCATGAATCCGCATTTGAATTTCTTCTGCATGAGATACAAAACTTCAGCTCGGTCATGGTTTTGCGCCGTGCAAAAGCTTGGTTTTGTCTCCCATCCAATCAAGAACTTATCTCGCTTGGAGAATGATACTGAAAAGCATCCTTCTCCGTCGGAAAAACCGGAAATGTATTCGTTTATGTCTCGTTGTTTCATCTTCAGCGTCTGCGTATTATGGCGCGTTGTCATATGATTATATGATAGCACCATCCCGGTCGCCAATGGATGTTGGTGACCGAAGTCGATACGGGGTCAATCCCTCGATTACTCTCGGGACGACTTCCCACGGTATTGTCCGTCCTTCATCGCGTCACCCTTCATGACGCTCCAGCGAGGATTTCACCGTTATAGCAGATTTTACTTCCGAGATCGCTCTCGGAACGGGCATCTTCCTTACCCGACAAGGAATTGCGCTACCTTAGGACGATTATAGTTATCGCCGACATTCACCGGGGCTTACATAGTCCAGCATACTACCGAAGCAGCATACCAACCGTGGTTGACCTTCCGGCATTGGTCAGGTGTCACCCCCTATACTTCCTCTTACGAGTTTGCAGGGAGCTGTGTTTTTGGTAAACAGTTGCCAGGAAAACTTTAACTGCGGCCCCTCACCCTTGCGAGTGAGGGGCAGGCCTTATCGCTAACTTACGGCCGCTTTTTTGCCGAGTTCCTTGAGGACATCTTACTCGTTCATCTTGGTCTTCTCGACCTGACCACCTGTGTCGGTGTGCGGTACGGTCGCTTATAAAGTTGATGCGTAGAAGGTTTTCTTGAAACCGCGCTTTGCACTCTCTCTCCCTCCGTAGAAGAAAATTGTGTGAGAACTCGGGATAATGCGCGCCGGATTTCCCTAACGCGCGCCCTCGCTCCCCCAACCGGAATCCAATTACCGGCAGCACATACAGCAGTCCGTCACTCCATTGCCTTTATAAGCGGTCACGGAATATTAACCGTGTGTCCATCGGGTGCGGCTCTCGCCATCCCCTTAGGCCCGACTAACCCTCAGTTGATCACCATAGCTGAGGAAACCTTGGTCTTTCGATGTGCGGGGTTCTCACCCGCATTGTGGTTACTTGTACCGGCATTCTCACTTCTGTACGCTCCACCATGGGTTACCCCTTAAGCTTCATCGCGAACAGAACGCTCTCCTACCGCTTAATCTATATAAATACGGATTAAACCCGCAATTTCGGCACGACGCTTAACCCCGATCATCTTCGGCGCAAGGACTCTCGATGAGTGAGCTGTTACGCTTTCTTTGAATGGTGGCTGCTTCTAAGCCAACATCCTCACTGTCTATGAGTCCTCACTTCCTTGTGATGTACTGAGCGTCGATTTTGGGGCCTTAATTGGCGATCTGGGCTCTTCCCCTCTCGATCGATGGAGCTTCGCCCCCACCTTCTAACTGCTGCCCGAGTGCATGGTATTCGGAGTTTGATAGGAACCACGAGATTTCTCCCTGTTGGTCCCTTCCAGTGCTCTACCCCCACGCACGCGATATGGCAACGCCAGCCCAAAAGCTGTTTCGGAGAGAACCAGCTATTCCCAGATTCGATTAGCTTTTCACTCCTTACCACAAGTCATCCCAAGGCGTTGTACGACCTACGGGTTCGGGCCTCCATTTGTCTTTCGACAAACTTCACCCTGCTCATGGCAAGCTCATCTGGCTTCGGGTCGTATGTATCCTACAGACGCGCTATTCACACTCGGTTTCCCTAAAGCTCCGCCCCGTAAGGGCTTAGCTGCGCAAGATACACACACTCGCCGGCTCATTCTTCAATAGGCATGCCGTCACGGTTCGAATAAACTCACCGCTCCGACCCCTTGTAAGTACACGGTTTCAGTTCTATTTCACTCCCCTCTCGGGGTTCTTTTCACCTTTCCCTCACGGTACTAGTTCGCTATCGGTCATAGGACGTATTTAGCCTTACCGGTTAGTTCCGGCAGATTCACTCGAGCTATTCATGTCTCGAGCTACTCAAGAATATAAACAAGAGTCGTCATTTATTTCGCATACGGGACCATTACCCTCTCGGGCGCTGCTTCCCAGCAGCTTCTGCTATAAAGACGATTGATAACTCTTCGCGTACAAGTACGCCGTTCATATCTTACAACCCCCCATTTCGAAAAATGAGGTTTGGGCTTTTCCCTTTTCGCTCGCCGCTATTCAGGGTATCACGCGAGTTGCGTTCCATCAGCACGAACATACGCGCCGACGGAACGCAACTCATATTGTTCTCTTTTCCTCCGGGTACTGAGATGTTTCACTTCCCCGGGTTCGCTTCACGCAGGCGTTACCCCGCGGATTCCAATTTAAAATTGGAGGGTTTCCCCATTCGGATATCTCCGGATCAAAGGCTACAAACCGCCTCCCCGAAGCTTTTCGCAGGTTAGTCGCGTCCTTCTTAGCCGTCCTAGGCCAAGGCATCCACCGTGTACTCTTATGTCTCTCATGCGGAACTTTGTATACCACAATCATTTGTTCACTTCCCGCCGCACGAAGTGCGGCGGGCTACCTATGCATATTCGTATGTCAAAGATTCGCGTGTCCCCCGAAACGAAAGAACCGCCTCTGGGGCGGTTCTTCGAGCGTTTTACAACGCGCGGGCCTTACGGCCTATCCGCTCCAGAAATTTGTGGGTTCTTTCGGTTCGTAGACACGTACAGCGAGTATAGACGAGCGATAAATCCCTGTCAACAAGCTGTATGAGGTATATACTCTTGATACGAACCTTAGCTTTCTTATGACTACATAGGACAGACCTATGTATGATTATTCAGAAATAGCAGTGCCAGTCGCGGTGGCGAGTTCGTGGATTTGGATACCGTGACGGCGGAGCGTTACTGCGCCCATTTTGTTTTCTTGTTCGAGGTCAGCAACTTTACCGACAAATTTATCGAGCTTGTTTAGGACTTTATCAATTTTCCCTTCAGTCCGTTCCATACCCTGCTCCAATCGCTGAACGGTCTGTTGCAGAAGAGTCGATTCTACTTTGAGTTCCGTAACATCCTTTTGAAGACCTTCGACATCGCCATTCAAGCCAACAAACTCTTTCTTTGTGGCAAAGTTATCGGTCAAGTACTTCTTGTCAGCAAGGGTCAACATAGATGGCTATTGTACCACTATGATTCCCTCCAAACGAAGGTGTGGATAAACACAAAACCGCCCCGCGGGAGCGGGGCGGTTTTGTGTATAACTACTAGTCCTTTATTTCTGAACGAAGATTCTCGAGATAGCGTGCTGCTGCTGTCTGACCTCCAAGACCGAAGGAAAGGCCGAGCGCAAGCGCTACGGCAATGACCACGCCTGTGAAGAGTGTCTGCACAAACGCCGTCGCTACATTCAGCTGCGCGAGCGCTGCAAGAATCGCAAAAATCCAGATCGAATAGCGCGTAACTTTGCCTAGGAAACCAGCTGCTCGGAGTGATGCTGCTTTCGCAGAACCTCGAACAACATGTTCCATCGCCTCTGCGACAACTGCTGCAACGAGAAGAATCAAGACCGCAACGATTACCTGCGGAAGATACCCGAGAACGACATCGCTAATGAAGAGGTTCACCACCGTGAGGTGGAGCACATCGAGTGATGCCACCAAGAAGACGATAATGAAGAACCATTTAACGAGAGCCCCGAGGAACTTACCTGAAGAAAGTTCAAAACCAGCACGCGAGAGTACTCGTTCAAGACCGGTTGCTCGAAGTGCTTGATCAACGCGCAATGCGTTGACGATCTGTACGGCTACGCGACTCAAACCAACGCCGACGAGCCAACCGACAATGAAAATAACAATCGCAATGACTAAATTAGGAATGAACGCCACCAGCCCATAGAAAAGATTCTGAAAGGACTTGCTTAGTACATCCGCCCATGTGTTGAAAACCATAGTGAATAGCGCTTTGTTTATGTGATTAATTACTCGCACTGTTTCTGCGAGTATCTACCTGACAGTGTACCATTTCTAAAGCCCTATTTTGTCAATAAGCAGGCGGTGTGGATAGTCGAAAACATCACGCAAGAGGCGGTCATAGACGCCGTTGCGATAACGGAAATCAGCTGTCGCAAAAGAAGCATAGCGAATCTCGCGCCCGAGCTCAGCTTCAAGAGAGTGTACTACTTGCGCAAGCGTTCGTTCTTCAAGATGGTCGCCAACAATAAGAAGATCAATTTGCGATTCAATGACGCCAGTAAAAAATCCAGAAAGCACAACCAGTTGCAGTGTTCCTGCGCGCCGCAATGCAGCCATAATAACGCGCGGGCGAACGCTCGTTGTTTCGCGAATGAAGACATTGAGCGAAGAAAGGAATTCGAAACGCGGGTCTACCTGATAACTCGCAGAAGAACGCGATCCTTTCTTTCTCAAGAAACCACTCTCAAGAAGCTCGAAAAGTTCACGGTGCGCAATTTCTTTTGAGAGTTTTATCCGTTCCATAACATCAGCAAGCGTGAATGCGACATCTTGGCTGAACACGAAAAGACGCAGTATTTTCAAACGAGCTGGTGAACCGAAGATTTTTGCGAGCGGCTTCATAGTGCCGCTAGTGTAGAGGTTTAAGAGAGAAAACGCAAAAAACACTCATAATGAGTGCTTTTTGTCCCTTGAAATTGTGAGCTATACAAAAGTTACTTCAGAGTGACTTTTGCTCCGGCATCCGTAAGCTTCTTAGCGAACTCTGCAGCATCTTCCTTCTTCATGCCTTGTTTCAACATTGATGGCGCACCATCGACGAGATCCTTGGCTTCTTTCAGACCGAGTGCAAGCACCTCTTTAATTGCTTTAATAACTGCAATTTTGTTCGCGCCAACTTCAGTAAGTTCCACATCAGCGGTGGACTTACCTTCTTCTTCTGGAGCTGATCCTGCTGCAGGACCAGCGACCGCGACTGCTGCCGCGCTCACACCAAATTTCTTCTCCAAGATCTTTACGATTTCGGAGAGTTCTAGAACTGACATCTTCTCAATTTCTTCTACGAGCTTTTTGAACTTGCTCGGCACCTCAACTGCCGTCTCGACATTTTCAGTATTTTCAATGGTAGTTTCATCCATAATTATTGTTTTTTCTTACTAATTTGATCAAGTGCCATAACGAGCCCTTGAATCGGACTGTTGATAACATTCACGAACATCCCACGCAGAACAAGCATAGGCGGAATCGTTGCGATTGAAGCCACTCTCTCAGCATTAATGAATCCACCTTCGAACACGCCTCCAAGGAGCATAAGAGCTCCCTTTAGTTTCTTGCCGAATTCATAGACACCACGAGCTGGTGCCGTCACATCATTAGTGGTCCATGCAACCGCAATTTCTCCGGGCAATGCTGGCAGTTCGCCTGTGTATCCGCGCCCTTCGAGTGCTTTTTTAATAAGGGTCTTCTTCGCGACATAGTATTTCACCCCGGCATCTCTGAGCTGTGTACGCATCTTAGAAGCGTCCGCAACAGTTAGTTTTGTGAAGCCGACGAACGCAATAGAAGATGCTTCTTTAAAAGCATCTACCAATTTCGCGACTATCTCACGCTTTTTATCTTTTGATATTGCCATACGATTTTTTCATACGAACGAAATAAAGGAGAGTTCCCCGCCACAACTTCAATAATGCGGGCGGGTCGCCCTGCGTAAGGTTCATACCCATCGACTCGTGGGCTACTTACGGTCTTCGGTTCGTACAAAGAGAACCTTACCAGAATACTACCGAAATGCAAATCACCAATCTTATAGAGCACTTGTTTATGTTTAAGTCTGACTTAAACAGAATTCACGAATTTACCAATTTTCCAGCATAACCTCAGTGAATTCCGAACCTTTTGTTTTCAGATGAAAAGCGATGAGTTCGCATGCTTCTTTTTTATAAGCATCACTATCGCCGATAACCTTGCGAATAAGACCTTCTGAATCATCAATGATTGGTGAATGTACACTGGCAATTTGTTTACCTAAACTTGAAAAGTGATATGACAACGCCCATTGCCAAGCAGTATCGAAATCAGCAAGTGCCTCAGGCAAACCGCCTGGATACATCTCGAGTGTATTTTTTACTAAGATATAAAACGCAAGATAGTTGAAGTGTTCGTCTGTTTCAACAGTTTTGCTGTGATAGGCATCTTGGAATATGCTTCCTCGTTCTCCATATTTTAAATTGAAACAGAGAGACATACTTCCGCAGAATCGTTGCATAAACTTCGTCGTTCCTCCCTCGCGAATTTCTTTAAGGAGAAGATGGGCGTGATTTGAGAGAAGTGTCCACGCGAGAATCTGTACGAGTGGCTCGCGCTCCGGCCAATAATTAGGCCGTTCAAAAAGAGGCAATCCAGATGTCTCTCGATGCCAATTTGCGCCCGTGTAGGTATCATTTAGCAAGAAAAGTGACCGAACAAAACGATCTTTGTCGTGCGAATCACGTACAATATCCATCCCGCGCGTACCCCTTTTCGTAACATGAATGATAGAACCCACTGAAAAAGGTTCTACTCTCATTCGGCAACTATACCAATGATTCCCCGTTTAACTCTGACTTAAACAAAAGATGTGGGGATAACGAGAATTGTTTAACTCTGACTTAAACATAAAGTACTCAGAGGGAAGCAGAGGCGACCTGCAGTGTGAAGAGTGCAACTGTAATGATGACTGCAAAAATAATGCAAAACTTTAAAAATTCCACAGCGAATGGAAGCATTCTTCGTTCAGCTTCTAAGCGTTTTTTATTGTTTGAATTACTCATATCCTCTTTAGAGAAAGCATACCATACGCAAAACTCCGCCTTTCGGTGGAGTTTTGCTTGCCCATCCATAGCCTTTTAGGCAAAGGAGGGGTTCTCGCATCTTTTAGACCCTATTTTTCAGAATTAATCGCTGCTCGCGTTAATGCGCCGAAGTATCCGACTGCAGGCGTGATGCCTTTCGCTTTCTGATATTTAATCAGCGCTGCACGAGTTGCACCACCGAAGGTTGTGGTCTCATTGCCGACAGAGCCCGCACCACTCGCGGAGACAGTGTAGCCGTGTGCGTTCAAGAACTGCTGAAGCGCCTTCACTTCGCTCCCGAGAGAGCCAGTAGTGAGATTCGACTTGAATACTGCTACTGCAGTGCTCGTTACCGATCCGGTAACCGCTTTGCCTTCAAGCGCCGCTTTCACTTGTGCGATTGTCGCTGCATCAGCACTAAAGGATGCGAGGACATTCAATATCGCTGTTACCTGCGTACTTGAGAGACCCGAAGCGTGTACTGCTAGAGTAGTCGCAGGTACTACAGGAGCGGTGGTACGGTTACCACCACCTGTCATTGACTGGCCACCACTCGAGGCGGGATTACCGGTTGAGCCAGCACTACACAGTGTGGCACTTGGCGTTACTGTCACCGTACGCTCAGCAGTTCCTGTATATGTAAGAGACGATAGCGCGGAAGTACAGGTGTCGCCAGAGAGATCTGCTGTCGTATCTGTGCTAAGAGCATTCAGATCCGGCGCGGTTAACTTTATATAAGAACCTGACTGAAGAACGAAACTGAACGACGAAGTGTCCACCGTGATGGACTCAACGGTAGCTGTGGAACCCGAAATATCCACTTCGTAGCCACCAACAGTGAGAACAACACTCGTGTCCATACTGACATCATCCTTTGCGGCAAAGGCAAGCGCGGGCGACACTAACGCTGCAACTGACAGAATTGCTAGTAATTTTTTCATAATTTAGTATCGCTTATCAGCTCACGATACTATGCACCTATACAAGCAGTACCGTAGGACCAAGTAACGAATCCATTTGCAGAAGTCGTTGCAACTGCGAGAAATCTAAGTACTACCGATGTTTCCGTACTCGTTGCAGTCGTCAAGACGCATCCTACCGTAAGGGAAGATGTAGCAGTCGCGTTATTCGTAATGGTAAGTGCTGCTCCAGCCGTTGTCCCACCAGGAAGAGTTAAATTACCTGACAACTTCGTTGTACTGGCAGCAGTATTCGTGAGAGTATCACCCATGCGAAGCGTAAGCTGGGTCGTGGTTGCCCCACCGAGCAGTGTCGCGAGGCCTGTTACTGAAAGCGTACTTCCAACGGTAGCCGTGGTACCAATAGCAGCTGTAGAACCAACAGTAAGAGCGGCAGTCGTAGTCAGATTTGCTGTGGTTATATCCGTTGTAATAGTGGTTGCGGCCTGGGAGATGCCTGCACTGACAAAGATAACTGCGAGAGCGAGGATGATGGTACGAGTTGCTCTCCCGAGATTGCTTATGTACATTTTAATGCGATTCATAAATAAATAATTTCTTTTATATAAGCGAATAATAAGACGCGAGCGCATCTTCCAAGTAAGTATACTCTTTTCACATTGCAAAAGAATTCTCTGTTTAAATAATGTGTGGATAACCTAATCTGGGATGAAAAGGTTTCGTGATGGATAAACAAAAAACCACCCCAAGAAGGGTGGTTTTTTGTTTGCTAAGCCAATTTCCTAGCTGGAAGTCCGAAGACCTTTACACATCTGTTCTGTTCATTAACTTAGGTTCTCAAGAATTAGAGAGTTCCTTTTGTCAACTGAGCAGCCGGCGTGTAGAAGCTATCAATACCCCAGTCCTGATCCGCGATGTCAGTGGTTGCCATGTCGCTATCAATATTGCCGATAGCCATAAACAACGGCTGACTCGATCCAACGAGCGCATTGCTCGAGTAGATAGTACCAGTCACCGTAACGGTGTAGTAGCTACCATCTCCAACAGTTGCGTCATTAGGTGTAACTGTAATGGACGGTGTAACCGGGACAGCGTTTGCTGCTGCATAGGCGCCAATACCGTTTGTAGTCAGCTGTGTTGAAGAAGCAAACCATACTCGGCTCGTGTCGAAGTTAGCAACTATCGGCTTCGTCAATGTTCCGCCGTCAGCTACAACTTTCAATACGATAGTACCTGTAAGAGAGCTTGATGCAACGCTCACAACGCCTGCGGTCGGAGCGATTGAAGCGCTTACGAGCGTCCACTGTGCAGTGTCCGTAATGGCGAGATGCACATCGTTTCCGACTATAGTCGAAGCGATTGTTACCGTACCAGAGGTTCCATCAGGTGTCTCAAACAGTGTGTATGTTGCATCCTGAGCAATTGAGGTGCTTGCGATACCGCTGGCTGTAGACGGGAAGTCCGCCTTAACGGTCAGGACCTTTGTCGCATCCTTCGCAATAGCAAGTTCCAAGTTGCTGAAGTCAACATTTGCGTAACTAGCTCCTGACGAAGTCGCTACCGCGGCAGAGCTCAAGAGCGTTGAGCCGTCGTAGAGGTAGAGAGCTGTAGGAACCGAGAGACCAGAATTGTTTGTCTGCACAACAACGCGCATATCGGTCATAGTTGACTCGCCAACGGTTGACTTGAGAGACAATGTTTGCATTGTAACTCCAGTAACGCCATTCGTTGTGTCAACTGCGATATTTCGCGCTTTCGGAGTAGAAGAATCAGCCGAAGCCGTCAACACCGAGTTATTGCTCGCGTTGAAGGTAAATGTGCTGGTCCACGAAGAATCAACATACGAGCTCAAGCCCGCACCATCAACACCTCGAGTACCCTGGGTACCGTATCCGGCAACCGTAAGTACGCGCGCTGTGTCAACTGCATTAAGCGCAATCGTATTCATCTTGAAGGTCAAGGTCTTCGTAGTATCTTTTGGAACAACGAAACCGAGGCCGGTCATACGGATGTAATAGAGATTGTCTGAATCCTTGTTCACATCAGCATACGCGATCGGCATGGTCTTGAGGAGCGTGCTCCCGTCGTATGCGCTCACGCTGGTGATGAATGCTGAAGGGTTAACCTGCGTGGTGCTAACCATTACTTTAACCTGCAAGTCCTGGCGGTCAATGGTCATATCAGAACCAGTAGCCTTAACTTGAATGCCATAGACAGCAACATTGCCGTTTACCGTCACATTCGTATTGTTAGCCGGTGTTGCCGATTGAACAGTAGTGAATGAACCTTCTGCACCAGGTGTTGAAGTTGTAGTTGGTGTAGTTGTCGTGGTCGTTGTAGTCGTTGTAGTAGGAGTTGCTACTACGCCGCCAAACGCTGCACGGCTCTTAGCACCGAAGTAACCAGCTGCCGGCGTAACGCCTGCGGCTGTCTGCCACGCGCTAACTGCTGCTTTGGTCTGGGCACCGAAGTATCCAGTTGCACCAGCTGCGATCGCATAACCCTTCGCGATAAGCGCGGTCTGAAGCGCGGTTACCTCTGCACCCGACGAACCGATCGTAAGATCTTTCGTGAAGGCAACAGAAGAACCGGTTGTCGCTGCAGGAGCTGCAGTACCTGTAAGGGCCGCATTAACATTCGCGATTGTCGCGCTGTCAGCACCGAACGCTTGGATCATCGAGAGAATCGATGCAACCTGTGCGCTCGTCAAGCTCGCTGCTGACGCCATAGGCGCGAGTGCGAGCATTGATGTCGCTATCGCGAGTCCGGCTACCATAGCCGCAACTTTTGATTTTGAAGTTATTGTCATAACAATTATTAATGAATTTAAGTGCACATGAGTAATTAAGTTGAGTGAGCACACTGCGCACATTCACTTTCACACTACCCCACAGCGCACGGTATCGACCAGTACGCCATGGGTTAGTTGGCAAGGATTGATGTCCGTAGCTAGCGGACTATTCTTTTATCAAAGTACGCCCCTACCGAATTTCCATTCACCGCAAGATGAAAAGAAATCGCAAGGACTAAAAGCCAGTATATAGCGGAAGCAAGAGTTCTACTATGCTGACATGTGGATAACTGCTGGATATAAAGAACACAAAACAGACCGTTTCCGGTCTTCTTCTGCTTCTATACTCCAGTTGCTACCACGGATGCATACTAGCAAATAAACCTTCCCTACGCAAGAGAGTAGATACTCCAACGCCGCTCTCCTTCTTTTAGTACCATTCCTGCTTCAATAAGCGCTGAAAGCTCACGCTGTATGGTCTTCTCAGAAACACCGCGTATAAGGGTTGAAATGTCTTTTATACTTGCTCTCTGCTTATTCTTGATAACGGACAAAATCGTTTCGCGTCTGTCCTTTATATGTACATTTATGTCCTTTACTACTGTGCCCTTGCCGCGTTTCAATACCGTAGGATTCGGTTTTTGAATGGACTCTCGCAAGCGTGTGCTTTTGGATATATCAGAGAGTGTCGGTACATCGTCTAGCGAAAGCCGCGGTTCTTCATATCCGGCAACTTCTTGAAGTAACGAATGCGCTTCGCGAGTGATAAGTTCAGTATTCATAAGAGAAAGAAGACCTCCGGTACGCGCTATAGAAAGGATGCTTGAAAGTGCGAGAAGCTCGCGGGAAAGTGCAACACGCACTGATCCAGATGACACTATCGCCGCATCGACAAGACCAATCGCAATTGTTCCTATACGATCTCGTAAAGATGCCGACTCTGAGAAAGCGGGTGCAATAAGTTGAATTGCTTTTGCGAGTCGTTCAGCTTTCTTATAAATAAATATCCTGCGTATGTCCTTTTCAAATATGTTATTAAATATGCTCTTTTCTAGGACAAAATCTTCTAAACGAGCATCTTTCCCTCTTGTCTGGATTTGTTTAAATTCAGCTCCGTGTCCTTCATTAGATTGACTGTGTCTCATATCGTATAGGACAGTATATGCCCGCTCGAGCGGTGCGCAAGCCCAGCATCAAATCTGATTTGATGCTGGGCAAGCTTTTTTACTTTTATTCGAATGGGGACAGCGTCACATAGTGGTACAATATACGCATATTACTTATGAGTCGTAAAAATAGTACCAATGTTCGACGGGGGGGCACTCGTGAAAGGGAAGTTCGAGAATACACTACGCTTATTCGGTATGCTTCTGCGGTCGTATTTCTCGCAGCTGGTGTTCTGCTTATGCTCGCGGTCTTTGACGCGGCAGGCCCTATCGGCACTGCGGTTTTTACTACGAGCTATGCTATCGTCGGTGTCGGTGCATTCCTTCTTCCACTTGTTCTCATTGCACTCGGACTTTATGCTGGTTTTGGTCGCCCCATAATCGCTCCGCTTACTGCTTCAGGACTCCTTCTTTCTCTTGCTTCCGTTCTTGCGTTCGCAGGCCTCTTCCCTGGTGCACAATTCGGTGGAGAGACCGGAACATGGCTCGGAAAACTGCTCTCCGAGTTCTTCGGTTTCTGGGGTGCGTTCGTACTCCTTATCGCGGCCATCGCTATGAGTGCTGCCATTCTTATCGATCTCGAAGCATTCGGGGCACTTCTCGGCAGAAATATGCTCTCGCTCTGGGAACGCTTCCGTTCGCGTAAAGAAAATGGAGATGAATTCGATGATGAAGAACTCAATGAAGTAGACATTCCAGCATCAGAAGATGAACCAGATGAGCCAAATTCGTCTACACTCAACGAACGCGAACCAGTAGTCACTATGTTCAATCGTTCTATGGATACTCCTAACGCAGCAACGGGCATAGCAAACTTTGATGCTGAATATGAGGCACCCCCGATTTCTATTCTTGGCGCTGACAAGGGCAAGCCGGGCGTTGGCGATATTAAAGCGAATGCGAATATCATTAAGCGAACTTTCCAGAATTTCGGCATCCATCTCGAAATGGACGAAGTATCGGTTGGCCCAACCGTTACTCGCTACGCGGTAAAGCCAGCTGAAGGGGTGCGTCTTTCGAAGATTGTTTCGCTCGCGAATAATCTCGAGCTCGCACTTGCGGCACATCCGGTACGCATCGAAGCGCCTATTCCTGGGAAATCATTGGTCGGCATTGAAGTTCCCAACACGGTGAAAGCGATGGTCGGTCTCGGCGGTCTCCTCTCGGCTCCTGAATGGTCTGAAAGTACGAAACCATTAATCGCCGCTCTTGGTCGCGATATTACTGGCACCCCGCACTATGTGAACATCGCGAAGATGCCACATGCACTCGTCGCAGGAGCAACCGGATCTGGGAAATCAGTTGCCATTCATGCCATCATCACTTCTCTCCTCTATCGAAATGGTCCAAACCAGCTACGCTTTATTATGATTGATCCGAAACGCGTCGAACTCACTGCATATAACGGCATACCGCACCTTCTCACTCCGGTTATTACCGATCCGAAGAAAACCATCTTCTCGTTGAAATGGGCGGCCAAGGAAATGGAGCGCCGTTATAACATTCTTGAGACAGAACATGTGCGCGACATTGGTTCGTATCACGCTACCATCTTCGAACCAGCAAAAGCAAAGGGCGTTGCCGATATGCCAGAAGCGCTTCCCTACATCGTCATCGTTATTGATGAACTCGCCGACATTATGCATACCTATCCGCGCGAGCTTGAAGCGTCAATCGTCCGATTGGCACAGATGAGCCGCGCGGTCGGTATTCATCTGGTAATCTCAACACAACGCCCTTCTGTGAATGTTATTACCGGACTTATTAAAGCGAATGTTCCTACGCGTATGGCGCTCCAAGTCGCTTCTCAAATTGATTCGCGTACTATTCTTGACGCTTCTGGCGCTGAAACATTGCTTGGCGCCGGCGATATGCTCTACCTCTCGGGCGATATGCAGAAGCCGGTGCGCATCCAGACCGCATTCATCAGCGAGAGCGAAGTGAAGAAAGTCGTTAGCTATATTAAAGGCCACAATGAAGGCGACCTCTCGAGTATTGATTTCGGCGGCGGAGGTGTTTCGCTCACTAATGGAGAGCCGAACGATGCGATAGGACTCGCGAACAATAATTTTGATAACGATGACGAAATTGACGATACGCTTTATGAGGATGCGCGCATTACAGTAGAAGAAGCCGGACGCGCTTCGACATCGTACCTTCAACGAAAATTGAAGATTGGTTATTCGCGCGCTGCACGGCTGATGGATGTCCTCGAGGAACGCGGTATTATCGGTCCAGCAGATGGCTCAAAACCGCGCGAGGTGCTTACTGCTCGACAAGGAGATACAAGCACTGACGATGATAATGAACGAGAGTTCTAATGTGGACATATGACCAAATATCTCACTCTCGCGATTCTTCTAGTGTTCATTGGGTATGGAGGCATGGAGGCATGGCCGCTCATCGATGGACCTTCTCTTTCTATCATCTCTCCTGCAAACAATGCCACATTCCCATGCGGAATCGTGAATATCAGAGGGAATGTTGCACACGCCGCAGCGCTCACGCTCAATAGTAATCCTGTTCTGCACGAAGAGAATGGCTACTTCTCGTCAACACTTACCTTCCCGCGCGGAAGTTCTATACTTACCTTTGTGGCCACCGACCGTTTCGGAAGGAAGATTACTGCGACCCGCACTGTTTTTGTTCCAGATTTTGAAAATTGTAAATTGTAAATTAAAAAATTATTCACGATATGGCATTCGGAAAACCAAAAAAAGAAAAAATCTTGAAGACAGTTACCGCAGCGACTACGGACAAAAGTGAGAAGCAAAAATCAATTGATCAAGCATTGAAAGAAATCCGCACAAAATTTGGTGATGAAGCAATAACCGTTTTTGGTGCTGGCGCCCCGCAGAAAATTCCGGTCATATCAACTGGCTCTATCGGACTTGACTCGGCACTCGGCGTGGGAGGCGTTCCGCGCGGACGCATTATAGAAATATTCGGACCGGAATCGTCAGGCAAGACCACTCTCGCCCTTCATGTAATCGCCGAAGCGCAGAAAGCCGGCGGCATCGCCGCATTTGTTGATGCGGAGCACGCGCTTGATCCTGAATATGCGCGGCGCATTGGAGTGAAGCTCGCCGAACTACTCATCTCACAGCCAGACACTGGCGAGCAAGCGCTCGACATTGTTGAATCGCTCGTGCGAAGCGGAAATGTCGATATCATCGTCATTGACTCGGTTGCGGCACTCACACCGAAAGATGAAATTGAAGGCGAGATGGGACAACAGCATGTCGGCAAGCAGGCGCGATTAATGAGTCAGGCGCTCCGTAAGCTCACTGCTATCGCCGCGCGGAGCAAGACCATTGTCATTTTCATCAATCAGATTCGAATGCAAATCGGCGTGATGTTCGGCAATCCGGAGACGACGCCGGGAGGAAAAGCGCTCAAATTCTATACCTCGGTGCGTCTCGATATCCGCCGCATCGCGAGCATTAAGAAAGGCGAAGAAGTCGTCGGCGGCCGCGTACGGGTAAAAGTGGTGAAGAATAAAGTCGCCGCACCCTTTAAGACCACTGAATTTGATCTGCTCTATAACGAAGGCATCAGCCGCGAAGGCGAACTTATTGCGCTTGGCGAAAAATTTGGTCTTGTCGAAAAAGCCGGTGCTACTTACAAATTCAACGGCGATAAACTTGCAGTTGGCTATGATGCATCTCGCACCTATCTCCGCGACAATAAGGATGTTGCGAAAGAACTCTTGAAACAAATTAAAGTAAAGCTCGCGGAGAGCTAAACAGAGCTTGTACTATGAAAACAGTTGGTATTATCGGAGGTGTTGGTCCAAATACAACTGCGGAGTTCTAACTGCATCAACACGAAAAAACAACCTCTACGGGAAAGCTCTTGCAGGAGCTAGCATAGCGTATGAAATCCCTACCGAACCTCAACAAGAATATGTCAGTAAGATAATTCATGGACTGGTGATGGGTCGCCAGGAAGATAATAATAAAGCCATCTTAGAAAATATCATCGACTCTTTTGCCGACAGAGGAATTGAACACATTATTTTGGCGTGTACCGATTTGCAGTTATTAAGACCCGAACATAAGACGATAAAGATCTACGACACGATGAAAATTCTTAAGGATTCAACTATAAAACAAATGCTGAGTAACTCCTGAAGCTAGGTTATTATTCCCCCCATATACCATCTCTCACGCTATAGCGTAAAATAAGGTACACGGGAAAAGGGCGTAATTATTGGTCAGATGGTGACGAGATTAAAATGCTTGCGGAAGGCGAAGTCGCTTTCGTCTGCAAATGATGCTTTAAGATAGCGTATTTCTCCTTTCCCGCTTCCGAGATGCGAGCGGAGCAGAGTGACTAGTTCATCGCACGGATACGGCTGAATCCAGACACTGTCTTGGAAGAGGATGAAACCGGCACTTTTCAATAGAAATCGAAGTGTATCTCGAATTTTCTTGCGCTTCTCCGGCACATCAAACATGACGAGACGCCACTTCCCGTCCCAGCGAACTGGCATGGGAATTACATAAGCGCCCGTATATAAATCGTTAATAAGTTTTTCACCTTGTTCTGTGATATATATTTTGCGTTTTCTTCCTTCGCCAGTTATGTGAATAAGTCCACGCCGTTCAAGACGGGAAAGAGCTTGCGTTATTCGTTGATTGAACCGAATACTGTTTCCTCGAGAAATTGGATTAAGATAGTCAAAAAGTTGTACCGCATTTGGCGCTACAAGCGCCATCGCGAGAACACCGGTTACAGAAAGCGTTCCAAGAATGATTGTCTGAAGCGGAATACGCTTGTTCCCATGCATCCGCGCAATAATCTCTCCGATCTTTCTTCGATCTATATTCTCTTTCTGCTTTTGGTTACCATTCATGTACCATATTCTACGCTATAGCGTAAATGAAGGTACATTCAGTTTGTGGATAATTCTAGATATATCAGGATGGTAATGAAATCTTTAAGCGTGTGCGTGAGTAAAGAAAGAAGAAAGCGCGCGAATGGTTTCGCGTGCAAGGTAGATGAATGACACAAAAGTGAATACAGCGAGTGCTTGAACAATAAACCGAGTATGACCAAAAGCAGAAATATAGAAACGGACGATTTCAGTAAAGTCACCCGATTGAGGCATATTTTGAAATACTCGTGCGACCCATACTTCTTTCCCGATTCCCCAAAGAGCGAAAACAAAGGTCGCTATAGCAAGAACTATTGTCGAAATAATGAGCCCGAGTATGCGAATGAGGCGCACGCGCCGCATCACATTTTTTTCTATATCAGTACATTCGCCTGGCTCAGTATTTTCAATCATAGTGTTGTTCATCATACGCTTGTTTAAAAAGTTTTTTTGCGCGATGCACGCGCGTCTTTACCGCAGGAACAGAGAGATTTTCTGCCTCGGCAATTTCTTCTTGCGTCTTCCCTTCTATGAACTGCAGTTGCAGAATCTTCGCAGCAGTTTCAGGAAGCTTCGCGAGCGCCGCTAGAACTTCGTTCCGAATCGATAAGTCCTCAAGAAATTCTGCGCGTACATCTGGAAGCGATTCATAATGCTCTGGCTCGAGTTCTGCTCGCTGTCCGCCTTCTTTCCGAAGCACGACATATTTGGTATACGCAACACGATTTAGAATCGTGTATGCCCACGAGGAAAACGAGGCGCCTGCCTGTTCCTGATACTTGTCTGCATAGAGATACATCTTGGTAAACGCATCCTGCACGGCCTCTTCTGCGTCCTCGGGCGAGAAGAGAATACGGCGAGCCCTCCGAAGAAGGGCTGCCTCATAGCGCCTGACCAAAATCGCAAAAAACTCGGGCTTCTTTCTTGAACGCGCAAGCACTTCAGCATCCGAGAGCGTGCTTAGGTCTTCAGCGGTTGAAAAACTCATAATATCTGCTAGCATACACGAATCGCCCTTTCCGGGCACTTTTTATAACTATTCTTATTCATTAGTAGTTTCAGCTATGTCTGTATTGTCCTACAACGAAATTGTTTCCAAGAAAATTATCAACTATAACAACGAGCCCTATGAGGTTCTTTCATCGCATGTGTTCCGTATGCAGCAGCGCAAGCCGGTTAACCAAACGAAACTGAAGCATCTAGTATCCGGGAAAGTGACCGAAATCTCATTTCATCAAAATGAGACCGTTACTGAAGCCGACATTGGAAAAATGCAGGCGCAGTATCTCTACACAGCACGCGGAGAGAGCTGGTTCGCTGAAGATGGAAATCCGAAGAACCGTTTTTCATTTCCTGAAGAAGTAGTGCGCGATCAGGTGCAGTGGCTCGCGCAGAACACGATGGTTGAAGTACTGACCTATGAAGATATCCCTATATCCATCAAGATACCGATAAAGGTAGAACTTGAAGTGAAAGAAGCCCCTCCGGGTACGAAAGGAAATACTGCCACTGGTGGAAATAAATTAGTAGTGCTTTCAACCGGCGCAAAAATAGATGTTCCACTCTTCATCAACGCGGGCGATATCGTCCGCATCAACACCGACACCGGCGATTATACCGAACGAGTCGAGAAAGCGTAACAATTACGCAGAGACATACGGGAGGAGCGCCATATAGCGCGCGCGCTTCACTGCCTGCATAATGTCGCGCTGCTTATTGGCCTGGATGCCAGTACGCTTCTTGGAGAGCATTTTTGCGTGCGGGTTGG
>Ga0208375_1001889_pt1 | contig 21331 bp, 33 predicted proteins | sample RifOxyD1_FD_184038 | JGI IMG/M metagenome (GOLD analysis project Ga0208375, IMG submission 184038) | Soil microbial communities from Rifle, Colorado - Rifle Oxygen_injection D1 (SPAdes) | ecosystem: Environmental > Terrestrial > Deep subsurface > Rock core/Sediment | place: Rifle, Colorado... | reverse complement strand
ACTTTGTTCGCGTTATAAAATATTTTAACTATTTTTTCTGATTATTTATTCAGGTAAAGCAGGGGGTTGGGGAATTGAACTTCCACTATTAGCAATTGAAGAAGAATCCCCAGTTAGCCAAAAATAAATTCCAATTCCTGCTCCGATTAGAATTAAAATTATTAAAATCCAAATCCAAGCTGAGCCTCTTTTATTTTTTATCATTTTTAGTTAGGTATTGCTGGAGGTGCGGTTATATCTTTGCTTGTTCCAAGATTACAATCTGAAGACACTTTTAGGACTAATCCTGTGCCAGTATATTCTCGATCTATTATTTCTGAAAAAGAAAACTCAAACCATTTATTTGCAGGAGCACTCCAAAAAAATACTTTTTCAATACTACAATCTCCTTTAATATTATCTATACTTTTTCCAGTAATTTTAGAAGTAATTCCAACAAAATTCCAGCCTGCGAATAAATATGTAGAATCTAAAGGAAAATCTTCAAATTTCCAGTAATTTGAGGTAAACTCTTTTTCAGAATAAACCCATGTAGCGCCAATAGTCGCAAAATGTTCCCAGCGATAATTTGTTTCACCTATTTTATTATTTTCAGGATTTGGGTAAAATCTAACATATTCTTTAGTTTTAGGATTAAAAATAAATATTGCTTTGATATAATTACTATTCTTTTGAATCCATTCTGGATTCATTACTCCCTGAACTAAGTTCCAACCCTTAACAAATTTAAAGCTTTGTTCTGTAAAATCTGCAGTTGTAGTTGTTCCCGGAAAGTTCATTTCTTTTTGAACAGCAGAAACAAAAACACTAATTCCTAAAATTATTGCAAAAGTAACCAACAAAATAAATTTTTTATCCATCTTCTTTTAACTTTCTTATTCTTTAAAAATCTTCTCTTTTTTCCGACGTAAAATTACGCACGCAAAACTTCCTACTCGCGACTTCATCGCATTTGATTTGGTTTCAAAATGCATTCTGCAAATTTTTACGCAGAAAAATATTAAGACGAAAAGAAAGTTTTAATCTTGGTTCTCAGAAATTTTTGCGGGGTTCTCGTAACAATTTAAGAAAGTTCATTTTGTCGTCGACAAAACTCAATCATAAACTTTTTCTCTTTTATCTACTTTGACAAGGATTATTTTTCTATTTTCGTAATTGATACGATAAAGTACGCGATAATTTCCTATTCTTAATCTAAATGTCGGATGTTCATAACCAATAATTCTTTTTGATTTTTGTGGAACAGGGTTTTGTTTTAGTATTTCTATTTTATTAGTTATCCTTTCAAAAATATCTTTTTCGCATTTTAATAAAAATTGTTCTGGTTGTTTATCGAGGACAATTTCGAACATTTTTTATTTCCTCTAAAGAAATAAGTTTCCCTTCTTTTTCATTTTCTACACTTTTGTCAAGCATTTTTTTTTCATCTTCACTTATAATAACATCTACATCAATCATATTTTCTTGAATTATTTTTAACACTCTTTCTATTCTATCAAGACGATTAACAATATTTTGCTGTTCCATATATTTTGATAATTTGCGAATTTATAAAATCTTCTATAAACTGCTTTGGTAAATTCCTATAATTATAAAAAATAAAATGAATAAAAATATATTCAATTCTGAAATAAATTATCGCAAATTTTTCAGTGTGATAATTTATAAACCCACTTTCATCTAAAATTATATTACATGGAAAGTCCTTGAGCAAGTCTTAAAGGGCTTACTCAAGTTAATTCTTGAGATTTGTAAAATGAAAAAGTCAGGAAACTTTTACCTCATTAAATTTCCAATAAATGACGGAAAAAATTTAAGATGAAAAAAACAAGAAATTTTTTACCTCATTAAATTTTCAAGAAATAAAAGAAAAAATTTAAGATGAAAACATTTGCAGAATTAGGATTAGATAGAGAAATACTCAATGTATTGAACGAGTTGGGTTTTGAAAAACCTTCTGATATTCAGGAAGGTGCGATTCCCATAGTGCTAGCTGGAAGAGACATTATTGGCGGTTCTGCAACAGGAAGTGGAAAAACTTTGGCTTTCTCTTCTTCAATAATTCAATATTTAAAACCAAACAAACATGTGCAAGCTTTAATCCTAACTCCAACAAGAGAACTCGCAGAACAAGTCGCGAAGTCAATAAAAATATTTTCAAAAAATAAAAAATTAAATGTGCTTGCTGTTTATGGTGGGGCAGATATGAATGCGCAAATAAGAAATATTTTCAAAACAGATATTCTCGTAGGAACTCCTGGGAGAATTTTGGATCATCTGCAACGAGGAACTTTAAAATTAAATGAAATAAAATTTTTAGTTTTGGACGAAGTTGACAGAATGTTTGACATGGGTTTTCACAGAGATGTTGAAAAAATAATTAGCCAGTGTCCTCAAAAAAGACAGACAATGCTTTTCTCTGCGACGATTTCCCCCGAAATAGATCATCTTGCAAAAAAATACACAAAAAATCCTTTAGAACTTTCAGTCGAGTCTTATGTTGATGATTCAAAACTGGAACAAATTTATTATGATGTCGACGGTAAAATGAAATTTTCTTTGCTCGTGAGTTTATTAAAAAAAGAAGATTCAGATTTAGTCATGGTTTTTTGCAGCACTCGAAGAAACGCAGACGTAGTCACAGAAAATTTGAATTTGTCTGGAATTCCAGCGCAAGCAATTCATGGCGGACTTGTCCAAAATAAAAGATTAAGGGTCTTAAAAGAATTTCATGAAAAAAATATTCGCGTCTTGGTTTGCACTGATGTTGCTGCGAGAGGGCTTGATATAAAAGAAGTCAGTCATGTTTATAATTATGATTTGCCGAAAACCAGCGACGATTATATTCACAGAATCGGAAGAACTGCAAGAGCAGGAGAAAAAGGAAAGGCAATAAGTCTTGTGTGCAACAGGGACTATGAAAATTTCTCAAATATTTTAAGAGATGAAAAATTAAAAATAGAAAAAAAAGAAACTCCTGAGATGGGATTTGTTTCAATAAAAGTTCAAGACAACAGAAAAAGAAATTTTGGAAAAGAATGGCAAATAGAAAGACCAAAAAGAAATTTTGGAAGAAGTAGTGGAAGAAATAATTTTTCGCGAAGAGACGACAAACCAAGAAATTCGCGACGGGGAAATAATTTTGCAAAGTCGCAAGGAAGCAGATTTGAAAATTCTCGACGAGAAGACAACAATAGACCAAGAAATAATTTTGGAAATCAAAGAAGAGAAAATAATAATTTCTCAAGAAATAAGTTTAGAAATAGAAATTCTTTTAGTAGAAAAAGATTTTAGAAACTATTTTCAATAACAACAATTATTTTAAACAGAGATTTTGTGAAAGATGAATGAAAGTTCAAGGAGTTGATACACGAAGACAATTTGCGGGTTATGAATCAATTACAGAAACTTGGCAACGTCACGAAGAAAGGCAAAGAGGTTTAGTTGTTTGTCCTGTTGTAAAACATATAGGCGTAATAAAATTTTGTGATGCGACCAGCTCGGAATGCAGATACAAAAATCCAGTTGATTGTGAATTATACCGCACATATCAAACTTCTAACTAACTTTTTTTAAAAATTCCCCAAAACTTAAAACCCCGAACTCGCTCACAACCGCTTTAATATATTTTTTTGGAATAAATTCAAATGCGGGATTTTTTATTTTGATTTTTTTCGGGGCTCTGTCCCAGACCTCGTTAAGTGAACGTTGTTCAATTTGAATTTTTGTTTTTGAGAATTTCCAAGAATCAGCGACGATAAAAACAGGGATTTTATTTTTGTAAGCTAACTCTGCGATCATTCCGCTTCCTATTTTATTTATCACCCCATTTTTTAAAATCGCGTCTGCACCTAAAAATATTTTATTAGAATAAATTTTATCTTTTTTATTTTCTTTTTCCAAAGCAGTTGCGATTGCAGAATCTACAAACATTGTCACAGAAATTTTCGCGTTTTTTAATTGCTTTGCTGTTTTTCTTCCTTGAAATAATGGCCGAGTTTCTGTGTTGTAAACTTGAAAATTTTTCCCTTTTTTCTTTGAATAAATTAACGCGTTGACAACGCTGGTTGAATGACAATGTGTGAAAATTTTGTCTTGGAATTTAATTAATTTAAGAACAGATTTATTAATTTTTTCTTGTGCGTCGTCAAAATGTTCTAAAGTTTTTTTATAACCAAATTTTTCAAAATAATTTATTGCGTGAAATAACATTGGTTCTGTTGGTCTTGCTGAAAGAATTTTATTTTTTGCTGAATGGGTACTTGTTAAATTGTAAGCCGATAAACCTGCTCGCGCGACATTTCGCGCACCCTGAATTTTCACTGACTTTATATCTGCGATTATTTTATCAAACCTCTTTTTTGAATTCATATGAAAATAAAAACCGCAAGATATATATATATATATTTCGTCTTAAAGAAATAACTCGTTGAAAAGTTTTTGTGGATTTTTCAAAACCTCGGTTGCGCTTTCGCGCAAGTAGCCATTAAAGGTTATGAAAGGAGGTGAAAATGAAAACAAAAATGGAAAATAATTTTTGGAAAACATTCAGTATAATTTTGATTGTGATTCTTGTCGTCGGTGCTGTGATTGTTTTTTGGAGAAATCCTGAGTTGAGTCCGAACGCAGGAGTAATAAAAGTTCAGCAATCAAAATATGGACCAGAAGTTTATACAAAGGCGGAGATTGATGCTATGTCCTCTGGACTTATGAGGGACATTTCTGGATTAAAACAAATTGTATCTCTTAAAACAAGCAATCAAGAAGTTTTAGGAATGTTAAATAAATGTCAATTTACTGAAATATCTAGAAATATTTTACTCAATAATCCAAACGGACTTACCTGTGATCAAATTTGTCTTAGTAAAAAATGTGTTTTTGGTTATCGAAAATCTATAACTGATTTAACCTATCTTGAAACTAATGGAAGAACAGGCATGGTTGATTGTGATATTGCAATAGGACCCGAAAATGTTTATTTTGCTTCTTGTCTTTGTTGCTCTCTTTAAAATTTCTTAACTTTTTCTTTTTTATTTTCCCTACGACAAAATGAACTTTCTTAAATTGCTACGAGAACTCCACAAAAATTTTTAATCTCAAACGAGTTTTACGCGATATCCACCGGAGGTGAGCATTTTTGCTAATAATCCATAAATGCAAGGGTGCGAATTATTTAGAGATATCGCACACCTGAACAGAAAAGGAGATGGTTCAAGGAAGAACCTTGGTTCTTCTTGTTTTTCTCTTTCTTTTTTTTATTTTTTCACGACGACAAAATGAACTTCTTAAATTTCATGAGAACCCCTGAGAAAAAATCTGAGAACAAAGATTTCAAAAAAACCAATAACTCCGAGTAAAAATTTCGTTTCACATTATTAATTTTTTCCCAAAATATTTTTTCGCCCGCGATTAGCAAGAAAAAATCTAAAACAAATGCGACGAAGTCGCGTAAATAAAATTTTCCATAAAAACATTTATATACCAACTATAGTTAATAACTAAATGGAAAAAACAACAATTCAAATCAGCCAAAACACGCTTGAAAGATTAAAAAATTTTAGAAAATTTGAAAGACAATCCTATGACGAATTAATTAATTCTATATTCGATGAAATCGAAGACGAAACATTAAATGAAGAAGAAATTGAAGACATAAAAATTGCTTTGGAAAATGTTAAAAGAGGAATGATAAAACCAATAGAACAAATTGCAAAAGAAATGGGAATTTCTTTAAACTAAAATGTATTCTATTCAAATTGAAAAAAACGCAGAAAATTTTTTGAAAAAATTGCAGAAAAAAGACGCGGAATTAATTTTAAAGAAAATTTATTCAATAAGAGACAACCCATTTAGATTTTTAAAAAGATTGCAAGGCGGAAAATTATGGAGATTAAGAATTGCAGATTATCGAGCAGTAGTCGAAGTGGTTATCTCTGCAAATAGGATAATTGTTTTGAGAATCGGGCACAGAAAAAATGTTTACGATTAAAATCCATTTTTCACGACGACAAAATGAACTTTCTTAAATTGTTACGAGAACCCCGCAAAAATTTCTGAGAACCAAGAGTAAAAATTTCCTTTCCCATTAATTATTTTTTCGCAGAAAAAATTTGCCAGAGGCAATTTTGGAGCAAAAACTAATTGCTACTTCGTAGCCAAATTTGGCGCGACAAAATCGCACAAATAAAATTTCTTCGCTTTGCGAAAATTATTTTCATTAATAATAATTCTGTTCCGCTGAAAATCTAACTAATTGTAACTTGCAATTAACTTTGCTCAATAGATTTTGATAAAATATTTTTTTATTTCTATGAGAAGATTTAAATATTCTGCTGATTTATTTTTTCTATGAACCTCAACGAAGAGTATTTTAAGAAAGTGATGACAAACATTATCCTTGCGTTACTTGCAGTTTTGTCTTTTTTTCTTCTCAAGCCAATTTTGCTTTCTATAATAATTGGGTGTATTCTTGCGTTTATGTTTAATCCTGTTCAAAAATGGATAAATAAATATGTCCCTTCAAAAAATCTTTCTGTTTCGATAATCTGCCTTTTACTCGTAGTCATAATAATCCTCCCATTCTGGTTTTTAACTCCTCTTTTTATTGAACAGTCAATTAGTCTTTATATTTCTGTTCAAGATTTAGATTTAGTTACCCCTTTAAAATCTTTTTTCCCGTCGCTGTTTGCTTCAGAAACTTTTTCTTCTCAGATAGGACAAATCCTTTCTTCATTTTTAACAAAGACCGCAAATTCAGTAACAAATATTTTTTCAAATCTTTTGCTCGACTTTCCAACATTATCTCTTCAGTTTTTAGTTGTGTTGTTCACTTTCTTTTTTGTTTTAAGAGATGAAGAAAATTTAATTTCTTACATTAGAAGTTTACTTCCTTTTTCAAAAAATATTGAAGACCAATTATTTGAATATTCGAAATCAATTACTTCGTCAGTTATTTACGGGCAAGTTGTCCTTGGACTTTTTGAAGGAATCATCGTCGGTATTGGGCTTTTTATTTTTGGAATTCCTAATGCACTTTTGCTTACACTCTTAGCATGTTTGACTGGAATTTTACCAATTATTGGAACAACAATTGTTTGGTTACCTGTTGTGATTTATTTAATTATCGCGGGACATGTCCCATCTGCATTTGGGTTAATTGGTTTTGGCATTGTTGCTTATATAATTGATAATGTAGTAAAACCTTTTATTGTTTCAAAAAGAACAAGTATGCATTCTGCAGTAATTTTAATTGGAATGATCGGCGGGGTTTTCTTTTTCGGAATTTTAGGATTTATCCTTGGGCCGTTAATACTTGCCTATCTTTTAATTTTAATTGAAATTTACAGAAACAAAAAACTCCCAGGGGTTTTTATTCAAGAGCCGTATGAAATAACTGCTTGATATTCTTCAAACAATATATCACAACAACATAATCTTTTTAAATGCAAAAAATTCTTTATTACAATGAATAAATGGACAGAAATTTTACTTGGCTTAATCCTTGTGATTGTTGCTATCCTTGTTTGGGGATATTCTGAAAACTGGACTTTACTTGGAATATCTTTTGATTTCGGAAACGCAGCATGGGAAGTTCTCAAAGGCGGAGCAATCTGGTTTGTGATAATGGTTGGACTTCTTTTCTTAATGCTTGGAATAAGTGATTTAAAAGAATAAATTTTTGAGAAATAAAAATGATAAAATATGATCTAGCCATATTAGATAAAGGAGCATTTTATAGAGAGATTTTAAATGTTGAAGGATAAGTGCTTCCAAGAGAAGGGGAAAGATTTCTTTTGAATTTTGAAGGAAACGCAAGAACATATTCTGTTAGAGAAATATTACATGGGGCTGTTTCTGAAAGAGTCGATGGTGTTGAAAAAATTTCTTTATTAAGACCCCGAGTAACTATCCAAGACGTTTCTCCAGATTAAATAAAAAAGAAATAGAAAAAGAAAAAATAAATTTACTTCACAAATGCGCCGATAATTGCTACCACGCCGCCGATTGCTGACAAGTAAAAGGTATTTGTCCAAAATTGCCCAATTACAGCTACAACGCCACCAATCAATACAAGCCATGTTGCTAAATTATTTTCCATTTTTACCTCCTTTTATTAATGTATAATTCTATAAGAAAAAACTAATATATAAATCTAACGTTGACTATATTCGAAAGGTTCGAATCTTATTTATTTTTTATGCGGATGCTAGGTGCTAAAAATTTTGGCAACTTCAATTGAAAGTGCAATTGAAGTATAGTAAAAGAGAATCTTTTCCTAAATAGTCAAGACAAAAAGGAAAGGTAAAAAGGTCATTGACTATATTCGAAAGGTTCGAATCTTATTTATTTTTTATGCGGATGAAAGGGTTCGAACCTTCGTAGGCACTAAGCCAACAGATTTTGAGTCTGTCCCGTTTGACCACTCCGGCACATCCGCATTTCTCGACGGAGTGGGAAAACTTGTTTTAAATTTTCAACACTCCAATAATAAAATTAGAATAAAGAAAGACTATAAAAATGTTTTTGTCGTCGAGAATTAAGTTTAAAATTTATTTTTCAAAAATACCCAAGATTATTTTTTAACCCTCAATAATAATTTATTTATGCGACATCACCGGAGGTGAGCGACTTCAATAATATTCCATGAGTTTGGGGTCGCGAATAATAAAAAAATGTCGCTTAACCTGAACAGAAAAGGGAGGTTTCTAAAAACAGATAAAATCTCTCGACGGATTTTCTGTGTCCCAAAAATTTCAGAAACAAAATTAAAAATTTTTGCGAGAACCGCTTAGGTGCTTTTTATTACTTCAACTCTTTTTCAAATTCACCTAAATCTTTTTTTAAAATCTCAACAGATTCTTTAAATATTTTTTCTGTAGACATCTGCCCCCATGATTCAATTGTTACAATCAATTCTTCTGTTGTTTTTGTTTCAAATTCTTTTTTATATCTCTGGGAAATTCCTTCACATACATCGCAAACTTCTTGCTTTTTGTCGTCGATAACTATAATTTTTTCTCCTTTTTCTCTTATCTCATTATCGCAAATCTTTTTTATTTCTTCTTTCAGAGATTTATCTAAAATTATTTCGCATACATTTCTATAAAAGATTAATCCAGGAGACCATTTTGCGTGCTCAATTCCTCTTCCTAATTTTGCTGTTGCTTTTATATCTAATTCTTGTCCTTTATTTAAAATTACAATTGGAATATTTTCATAAACAATTTCTGTTCCTTTTATTTCGCCAGAGTTTACAATGCCTTCTGATTTAGTATTCAAATTTAACTCAACGCCTTTTTCTGGAACTTTTTTATTTTTTAATGGAATGAGTCCCATTCTGTGCGAGATTGTTTCATCATAAAGAACAGAATCATTTTTTGTTATTTCTATTTCATCAATTGCAAGAACAGGGATTCGATTTACATATCTTCTTATTGCATTTGCTAAACTTTCGTCGAGATTTGTTTTAAAGACAATTTGATTTTCGTTTTTTTGAATTTTTTCCATATTATTTTGTTTGGTTTCTGATTTTTAAAACTTCCTACACTCTTCTTCCTCTTCTCCCGCCTTGTTTCTTTGGTCCTCCACGAGCATATCTTGTTGTGTCTAAAATATTTATAATTTTAAAACCTGCTCTTGTTAAACTTTTTATTATCGCATTTGTTCCTGGGCCTGGTGCAGGATTTCCGGTCTTTGCTCTTATTCTTATGAAAACATTTTTTACCCCGAGCTCGTTTAATTTTTCTGCAACACGTCTTGCAATGAACATTGCAATTGTGGGATTTGCTTTTAACCGAGATTGTTTTGTAACTTGTCCGCCAGTAACTTTTGCAAGTGTCTGCCCTGCCATATCTGTAACATGCACGAGAGTATTATTAAAAGAAGTATAAATATTCAAAACCGCTTCATATTCTTTTTTATCTTTTAATTTTTTTATTTCAGTTTTTTCTTCTGTATCTTCTTTTATTATCTCTTCTTCGCTCATTTTTTCTCCTTGATTTTTAATGAAATTTTATTTTCTAAATCTTCTGATATTATATAAGAGGGAATAGAAACAACTTTTCCGTCGACCAAAACTTTTTTATGCGCAATCAATTGTCTTGCATGTCTTGGAGTATTTGCAATTCCTTTTTTTAATAAAACTGTTTGAAGTCTTCTGTTTAAATAATTTGTTTTATCCAATCCTAAAACGTCTGAAATAGAATTTACTTTTAATCCTATCTTGTTTAATTTTTCCAATAAAGATTTTTGTTCTTTGTCGTCGGAAGAAATAAGGCTTTTCGCTTTTTTTCTCATCAAAGAAACTTTTGCTTCTGCTTTCCAAATTTCTTTTTTATTTTTAAGTCCAAATTCTTTTTTTAATTCTGCTTCTTCTTCAATTCGCTTTTTATCAAATGGTTTTTTTGGTCGCGAATAGGATTTATGTTTTCTCTTCATTGTTTATTCTCCATTGCTACTTTCTTTTTCTTTTTAATTCCAGACCCCTTTGCTTTATTTTTTCTAAAGTGACTTCTTGTTCTCTGACCTCTTGTCGGCTGTCCTGTTGCATGTCTGACTCCCCTGTAACTTTTTATTTTTCTTAATCTTTTAATGTCAAAATCTCTTTTCAAGTCCAAATCGTTTCCGATTAAATGTTTGTCCTCTCCGCTGTCAAAATCTTTTCTTCTATTTTTCAAAAACTTTGGAAGGTCTATTTTTTTTGCAAACTCTGAAATTTTTTCAATTTCTTTTTCTGTAAGTTCTCCGATTTTTTTTCTTTTGTCTATTCCAACTTTTTTGCAAATAGCATTTGAGATTGCCCAAGAAATTCCTTTAACTTTTGTTAGCCCGACGTAAACCTTTGAATTGCCTTCTACATCTGCGGATAAAATTCTTACAACCCTTCCGATATCTTTCTTTTGTTTTTCTTCTTCCATTTTATTGTGTGAAAAGATTAAATCTTTCTTGATTAGTTAATTCCTGAACAATTCTTTTTTCAATTGCCCTTTCAGGGTCAGGCAAGTTGGAAATTCTTTTTTTCATTTCCTCAAATGATTCGAATTCTTTTTCTTTTCTTTGTCCCAGAATTTCGTTCATATGTTTTTTTCCAAATCCAGGGAGCAATTCAATCTGGTGAATTCTTTTGTTTATTGCAGTTGAAGTATTAAAAAACTTAATAAATCTTTCTGTGTTGGTTTTTACTATTTTTGAAATGAATTCTTGCAAATGTTCTTTTGCCTGCGAAGTTAATTTTTCTCTGTGCAATCTTCCTAAAATATAATACACCTTGTCGCGTTTTCCCTCGCCAATATAAACCCTTTCTCCAATTTCTAATTGAACTCCTTTTCTTGGAACAAGCTCAAGAAGAATTAAATTTTTTTCTCCTATTGCCTGCGCTATTGGCATAAATTTTCCTTCAAGGGGATACCCATTTGGTAAGTATTCTAGTATGATTGCAAATTCTTCTTTCTCTGTCATTTTTAGTACTCTTTAATAATCTCGAGGATTTTTTTAATTTCATCTTCATTAAGCCCTGAACAAATTTTTGAAACTTCTTCTTCATCAGCTGGCAAGAAATCAACTAATTTAATAATGTGTTCTTCTTTTATTTTTAATAAATCTAATGCAATTAATTTTTCTTTTATTGTTTCTGCAGTTTCTGATTTTATCTCGACAAATTTTTTTATAAATCCTTTCATATCTGCATTTTCGTCGTCGATAAATTCTCTTGCTTCTGCAATGCTTAATGCTTTTTTTTCAATTATCATTTTAATTTTTTTAAATGAACAGGAGCAATTAAAAATTTTTTATTTTTGTCCTGTGTTTTTATATTTATAATATAATGTCTTCCGCGTTTTCCCTCAACAACTCCAGTATTTCCCTGCAATCTTTCTGGAAAACTAAAGTCAATCGCTCTTTCAATTGTAACTCCTACCTTATCTCCATTTTCAAATTCTTGAAAATATTTACTTAATTGAATTTTTCCCCTAGTTCTAACTGATTTTTTTCCTGCCATAAATAATTCAGAAATAAGGGCTTTAAAAAACTATCTTTTAAACTCCCTTGTTTACGAGTTTGGGACATATGTCTGGATATTATCCCCTGGCAGTTAAAATATTCTCATTAGGTTTCCTTCGATAATCGCCGCAATAATCAAAAGTAGAATTACGACTAAAATAAAAACTTTCAGACCATTAAAAAAATAATCTTTAAAACTTTTTCCGATTTCTTTTTGAAAAATAAATGTTCCAAATTTTAGTCCAATTCCTAGTGAAATAAATATCGCGGGCAATTCAAAAATTCCATGAGGCAACAAACTCCATAAGACTGAAATGCCTCCTTTTTCAACTGCAAGTTTTCCTACAAAACCTAGGACATACCCATTCAAAATTGCAATAACAATTGGAAATATTCCTAGAAAAAAACCAAACAAAAAACCAAAAAAACAACTTTGCAAATTATTAAAAAAAATAAAATCAATTAATTCATATCTTGACATATCCTGTGTTTTTTCCAAAAGGTTTTGAAGAAAAGATAGAATAGAATTACTTATAATTTCAGGGGCAGGAACAAAAAATCCAATTAATGCAAAAATAAAAAAAATAATAATTATTGCAAAAATAAAATTTTTAGATTCTTTAATATAATTCCAAGCCGCAGGAGAACCTCTTAAAAAATTCGATCGGGATATTATCCCCCTTTTCTTTTTTTTCATTTAAATGTTTCTTTAAGGAATTTAGTTTTTCTTGGGAATTTTTTTCTTAAATAAAATCCATAAATTATACCGACGACAAGTCCGCCAAAATGTGCAGAATTTCCTATTGGAAGTTGAACAAACAACCCTATGATTGCGAGAGGGACAATTGCGATAATCGGAACAAGCCACATTGGAAGTTCCAAAGGAAGGGAAAATTTTCTAAGAGAAGAACTAAACGACAACATAGAAAAGATCATAATAAAAATTAAAATGTTAATTAAAAGATTTAAGGTTCCTAAAATATTTTCAGGCAAAATTGCACTTAGCAAAACTTGCGCGACAATTAAAATTAACGGACCTGCAATTAAATAAATTTTAGAATAAGGAACTAAAACTGCTAAAACTCCGAGCAACCCGAAAATCGCGCCAGATGCTCCGACCGCGGGCAGATTTGTTTTAAATAAAAAACTCGCCAAGACAAAAAAAATTCCTCCCACTATTCCAGAAAAAATATAATTCCAAAAAATTCTTTTTCTTCCAATTAATTTTTCTAAAAAATTTCCAATAAAAAACAACGAGAACATATTTGCAAAAATATGAAAAAAGCTCGCGTGTAAAAACATGCTAGTCAACAAAGTCCACAAACTTTTTCCTTGGACAATCAGCGACGGAGTTAGAGCAAAATATTGCGAGAAAAATTCTTCGCCATAAAAACCAATAAAAATAAGAGATAAAAAATAAATAAAAACATTAATTAAAATAAGATGGGTTGTAACACTAAATCGCAGAAAAAAATTTTTCTTTTTTGAAGAGAAAGAATAGATAGACATTATTTCTTTTTATGAAATTTTAATTTTTTCTGAATTTTATTTTTTTTATGTTTTAGTTTTTTATTTTGCGGTTTCTTTTTTATTTTTTTCTTTTCTGGGATTTTTTTTAATTTTTTCTTTAAAGAAAGTCTAAGCTGTTTCTTTTTTTGCTTTTCTTTTTCTTTAACTCTTTGTTCTTTTTTAATAACTTTTTGTTTTTGTTTTCCTATTTTTTCTTCTTCTTTTGCTATTTCATCGTCGATAAGTTTTAATTGATTGTCAGTTTTTATAAAATTTTTTGAAAATTCTTTTATAACTTTTGAGTTGTCTTTTAGTGTAAAAATATCTCCGCATTCATGGCAAGTAAAGTTTTGCAAAAGCGCGTTTTCTTCATTAAATTCTATTGCACAGCGATTACAAACATAAAATTGTTTTGATTCTCTGCTTTGAATTTGTTTTTCAATTTGTTCTTTTCTATTGAAAAATCTTTCTCTTAAAAAAAGAAGTGTTTTCAAAATTTCTATTTTCCAAAAATAAGTATACCATCCTTTTTTCTTATCTTTTTTTCTTATCGACGATACAAGCCCGTTGTCTGAAAGTTTGTAGAGAATATTTCTTGTCTGATTTATTGTCATATCTAATTTTTTAGCGATTATAAATTCGTTGATATATTCTTTATTATTCAACAAATCTGCAATAGGTTCAGCGGGTTTTCCGACGACAGAAACAACCACTTCTTTAAGAAAATTACTTAACATCAAAATATCAAAAAAGTTTTGATTAAATACCTTTCGGTTAAAAGAAACCCTCTGGTTTCCAGCAAAAATCTTTTTGTTGTGTTTGTATTTTTGTGGCTCAAAAAATTTTGTGGGAAATTTTTTCAGCTTTTCGAAACTTCCTCAAAGTTGCGGAAAGGTGATGTCTCTTTATGCCTCCGGTGACATCACAAAAAAGAAACCTAAGCAGTTTTTTCTCAGAAATTCTCCGACTGAAATTTATTGACTCGAAAATTGTAAATCATCGACGAAAATTTTTTAATCAGAAATTCCCAAAACTGAGAAACATTTTTAAACATATGTTTTGTTTTATATATAATAAAAAGAGAATATTAAAATGAGTTTATTCGGAAAAGAAAAAAAAGAGAGAGGGAATAATTTGTCTCAATTTTCTGAGTTGCCTCCTCTTCCTGAATTGCCTGACTTTCCTCCAATGCACGACGATAAAGAGGAGTTTAATCAATTACCAAGTTTGCCTGGAAGTGAACTAGGAGAAAAATTTTCACAAGATATGATTAAAGACGCCGTAACTGGGAAAAAAGAGGAAATGGATTCTGACGCAGATGAATCTGAAATTGAAGATGAATTTCCGACGATGCCAGAACCATTTAAAAAAAATTTTGCTAGAGAAACCCCTATTGGATTTAGAGAAGCTGCAAGAAAAGTAAAACAAATAGAACCTGTTTTTGTGAGGTTGGATAAATTTGAAAAAGCGATTCACACATTTGAACAAGCCCAGCAAAAAATAAACGAAATAGAACAAACGATTCAGGAAATTAAAAAATTAAAAGAAAAAGAAGAAGCGGAATTAGAAGAATGGGAAAGCGAAATCCAGAATATAAAACAGCAGATTGAAAAAATAGATTCAGAAATTTTTTCTAAAGTAGAATAAAATGCCTGCAAAAATAAAAACTCAAGAAGAGAATCCTCTTTATGTTCAATTGACTTATGAAGAATCTCTCGACGGAAAAAAGCAAATTTTGTATTCTGAAACAAGTATTTTAAGATTATTAAGAATATTGCAAACCTATCGGGTTTTAAGAGCAAAAGAACTAATAAAAAAACAGCAACTTTATACAAAATTAAAACAATTGAAAAGTAATTTGAGATTATTAGAAACAGATTTTCCAAAAATAAAAATTCCCACGCATTTAAGAAGAAACTATATTCTTGAAAAAGTTTCTGCTGAAAAAAAAATTGAAGACAAAGAGATACGGGAGATTCAATCGCACAATCGAGAGATTGAAAAACAGCTTGAAGAAATTCAAAGAAAACTTAGAATTCTTGGAAAATAATTTGCAAACTTTTAAAAACAGATTTTAATTTTAGTTTATATGAATTTCATAAAAAAAATCTTTGACAAGAATTTTGACGACGCTGTTCACTCACAATTTCAAAAATTTTCAAAGGGCGAATTTCGAGATAGGGCGATAATTAAAGCGAGAAGGTCTGGAAAAAAATGGACAATAAATACTTCTGCAGAATTTGCAAATGAGTTGGTAAAAAATTGTGCTGAAAAACTTGGCGACAGAAAAACAAAAATTACTGGTGCGATTGTTTCTACTTCTGATTTGACTGGAGAATTAAATTTCAAAGAAAAAAAACAATTTCAGGGTGTAAAAAGATATTTAATCGACGGAGAAATGTCTGGAAATGAAATTTTGGTTTTGTTGAAAAAATTTCCAAAAAGTTTTTTTGCCCTGACTTTTGATGTTTCTGAAGAAACAAAATTAAAAATAAAACCTAAGGCTCCGAAATCTGGAAAACCTGGAAGCGGGGGCGAAGAACCAAAAGCAGATTTTTGCAAACTAATTACTGACGACGATAAAATAGGAAAAAGTTTTATTTTTGAAAAACCAGAATTCAAAAACGCAGAAGTAAAACACAATTTTTTTATAGAAAAAATTGAAATCCCGTCGGAATTAAGAAACAGCAAAGATTTTGCAAAAGTTAGAGAAGAATCAAAAAGAATTGGAAAAATTTTAAGAATTGCAAAAATAGATGAAGAGAATTTTGAGAGAGAATTTGAATTTGTGGTGTGAGATTATTTTTGAGGCAAACCACAGATTTACAAAGCGAACGAGGAGCGAGAAGTCGCGTAGGACGGGCGTACATTCAGCTAGAATTATTCACAACCATAGCACATACATTTGCATTGGTTATCAACACAAAAAGGTTTGTAGCCTTCTTTTATGCCGGGTTTATCATAACTACTACAATCAATATTTTGGCAGGTTTCATTTGAGATACATTCACTAACGATTTTACTTTTTGGAGAACAACCAACTAAAATTGTTACCAAGATAGCTGCCAAAAGTAATACTCCTAAAAGACATTTTTTATTCATTTGAGAAGGATATCTGAGAGAGTATATAAACCTTTTTGTAACTTTAAGAAAATAATTCTAGCCCGTCCGTAGCAATTGAACATAATAATATTAGGCTCTTGTTTCCTCGTGAGGCTCCTCCAATTCTCTTTAGAAAATTGAGAGCTGAGCCGATAGAGATGAAACAACGAATTAAAAAAGAATATTTTTAATGAAGAGTTACAAATTGCAAATTTTGGGTGGGGGCGGAGGTGGAAGTGTTTGTTTTCCGCATATGATTGGGGGGCAAAATTTTCGTTAGGTAAAACACTCGTTCAAAAACACCGAAAGATTTATATACTAATTGTCCCTGCTAAGTAGTAATATGGACGAAATAGATTTGCTATTTAATGAAACAGACGCCCAAATGCAAAAAAGGGCTGCTCTACTTGATAGTCCGAGATATGCATCGGATAGAGATTTCGCTAATCATTATATTATTGTTGTTCACGAAAACCAAATTCCTGCAGAAGTTAAAGCAGGAAATCTAAGTCCTGATTTGGGTACTAGAGTTTTGCACCAAATTAACGAAATCAAAACAAGACATCCAAACAGCTGGACAAAGGGCAACCCTTTTTTTGTTCCTCCAGAAGTTCCTAGAGGTAGACCTGTTCTAGTATGTGGTGTTTTTGAAGAAGTTTGTGTTTCTCAACAATACGACAAATTAATTCAATTAGGATTTGATGCTTACATTTCTAAAGAAGATGTTTTACCTTTTAATGCGTTAAATTAATTTTGCCCCTCAGTCTCTTGGGCGGGAAGAAAATTTGCAATTTGTAATTGAGCCTAATTATGTTAGGCTCTTGTTTCCTCGTGAAGACTCGAGGAAATTTGGGACAAATTTCACTCCTGAGCCGATAGAGATGAAACAACGAGCGAGACTTAGATTTTAGCAATTTCGTAGGGTGGGGGAAGGACAAGCGCGTTTTGGTTTAGTGTTTCTTTTTTAGGTAGAGGTAAATCCCCCCAGTAGTTAGTCCGATTATTATTAAAATTAGCCCGAAAATATTCTTAGTTTCAGTTGTTCCAATTACATTTCCAGTTATTCCAGAGAGAAATAAGATTGAAAATAAAAATCCTGCTATTGAGATTATTCCGAGTGTGCCTTCCAAACCTCGGTGTTTTTTATTTAATCGATTTCTATCCGATTCATTCAAAAAACCAATTCCTGTGACGTAAGAGAATCCTTTTGCTGGAACATATTTTATTTGTAAATGAAGTTCTTTTATTAATTCATCATATAATCTTTGTCTTTCTTCTCCAGTTTGTTTTTCTCGTGTGGCTGAATCAAATTTGCGTAATGCCTCGGCTACCGGACCGTTAAAGTGAACTTCATCAAATAATTTCTCATTATCTTTTGCAAATTTTTTAGATGCATCATCGGGATTTTCGCTACCTCTTCCATATTTCAAGAATTCAACTCCAGATTTAGGAGTCCTTTTAGTTTTTCTTATTACATATGCCCCTTCAGTCTCATTGGTTTCGCTATTATGCTGGTACACTCTAATCGAGCCGATTGAATCATCCCGCAACATGCATAAAAGGTCTCCAAAGCTGGGCAATGAACTTTGGTAAGGGACTAATTTTGAAAGATAATCAAACATATCCTGTTTTTTATTCTCATCTATAAAAAAATCTTCAGAAGTCCTTGGGTGATTGTGTATTTCTATATAGGGTTTCCTCTTTCCTTGATGTAATTTACCTATTTTTTCATAATCGGGCCAGTAACTGCCAGGCCCATATGGATTATCCTTTGTAACATCAACAGGTTCCCTTCCTCCAGTTTTATATAAAACATGTTCTCTACTTGGGTCTTCCTTAAAGAAATCTGAAGGTGATTTTCTTCTGCCACTTTTTTTATCCATAGTCTAAGGGGGATTTACTATTTTATTAATCTGTCGCTTGTCCTTCGGGTGGGGGTGGTATCTCTAAAATCTAAAGTGAGCGAAGAGTAATTTCTATCAAGAAATTATTGTGCATAAGCCGCTTAGTTTCTCCTATCCACCAATTCGACCCAAAAATACTTTAGGATTTTTAGGATGGAGAATTGAGTGCTGAGAGGACTAGCGAGATTTAGATTTTAGCAATTTCGTGGGCGGGGGAAGGACAAGTGCAAGTTATTTTATCACCGAGTATCTTAGTTGAATAATGCCCGATTTTAACTTTTTGACATCTTTTAATTTCAGCTTAAATTCAAAATTCTCTTCTCTAAATATTTTAATTCCCTTGCCAAGAACAAATGGTTCAACATTCAAAATAATCTCATCAACTAAGCTTCTTCTCATAAATGCACTATTTATTGTGCCTCCACCAGTAAGAAGAACTTCACTAAATCCGAGAGAAGAAGCTTTAAACAATGCGTCTTCTGGAGAATTGGCAAGAACATATCCTTTTTTAATTTTGAATTTTTTATCAGCTGAAATTATTATTTTGGTTGCATTTACATTATCAAAAGTGTAGTCTTCCCACTTTTGAACCGCTTCATAAGTCTTGCTTCCAACCATAAAACAACCAAAATCTTCAGCGAATTTACAAAAAGTTAACCAGTTTTCATCAGAAAGAAAGTCTTCATCGCCATTTTCTCGGGCAATTATTCCGTTGGGGGTTTGAGCCATATATAAAACAACTTTCATAGTAAGGTAATCTTCTTGCAGTTTATTAATCTTTTGAGCACTTGTCCTTCGGGCGGGGGAGGGATAACTAAAATCTAAATCTTGCGAAGAGTAATTTCTATCAAGAAATTATTGAAACTAATTATGTTAGTTGTCCTTGTCTCGAAAATTTCGAGCACGAACGGAAGTGAGTGACTCCTGAAATTTTCAGAGCTACAAGGTCAAGGATTTTTCTTGCAAGAAAAACCGCAGAAGTTATGACGCAGATAATTTGCTCCTATTTTTAGGGCGGGGGACGGAAAAAGCTTTTTGCTTCTTTTTTTAAAAGAAGAGTTTAGAGAGGAGGGCAGTAGTTAGTTATTTGCATAAGAGTAAATTAACCAAGAATTGTTTGGAGAGTCTGTTATGAACACAACACTTCCTCCGCTTAAAGCCAACTCAATATTTTTTTGACCAAAATCTTTTATATGACAGCTCATGCCATAAAAAGGAGAGCCTACATCGATATGCCCATTGCCTTCTTTGTCTAGATAAACGCTTCCACAATTCAATTGTGCTTGGACAGAACCAATGGCAAAATTCTGAATTTTGAAAACACTTTTTCCAGCACCAATATCTCCGCGGTTTTTATCTATATTATCTTCAATTTGTCTATGACAATCCCTACAAATATTGGGCATCGAATTTAGATAATCATCATTACCTTGATACTTTTTAGCGACAAGATGGTGAGTTGTCGGATTCTTATCTAAACCACAAAAATTACAGATAACCATCTTATTTTCTGGCAAAATCAAAAACCATAAGCAAAATACCGGCTATAATACAAACCCAGGTGAAAGTATCACTTATAGCATGACTTCCATTTTTATAACCAAAAGAGATTAAACCAAATAAAATTAAAAGAAAGCCAAAACCGCCCAACAAATGAGATTTTTCTTGTCTTACTTTAAGTTCATTATCATGAATTACGATTTCTTTTTCCATGGAATTTTTATTACTTTTTTGATTTATTCTTTTTTTCTTGTATCTTTAGTAGAGCTTCCTTCATTTTTTCTAAGGATTCCCTAGTTTTAGCAATATCATCCTTTAAAGAATGTTTTTCTGTATCGCTCACAATGTCATTTGTTATATTGATCTTAGTTTGTGATTTTCCACTTCCTTTAGAAAAAAGAGAAATTGCTATTTTTATATAAACTGCCCATTTATGTGGCTCATCCAACACATAAACTTGACATTTCTGCCTGTTACCTGATGCAATTTCTACTGCATCTTTCCATTCTTCAACAGAGGTAATTTTATTTAAGGGATATTCAAAATGTTTAAGGTCTCCATTGAATATCAATCTCTTATTGGTTAGCAACAAACTTCCAGAATCTATACTTTTTAATTCACCATGCGATTCTCCTCTGCTTTGTCCGACTCTAAATCCATGTCCGCCAACAGAAGAAAATTGAACATCTCTTACCATTCTTTCTTCCATTGCTCTCGCACCAGAATACCAATGTGTTTTTTCGTCATCAGAAAGAATCGTTTTTAGACCAACTACTTTTAAATTTGGTAATTTTTTATTCTGAATACAAACATCTAAATCTGAGGTTCCCTTTTCCCATTCGCTAACTTTTAAAGATTGCCCCTCATAAGCATTTTTCATCTCGGATTCAGATAAATCTAATTTGAAAACTTTTTCTTCCTCTTTTTCTGCCTGCAGAGAAAATTTTGCTTTGCAGTTTGAACAAAGTATAGAATTTGAACTTAAAAGTCCGAAAAAAGATTTAGAAGTTATCTTTGCAACTTCTCCTTTTTTGCACACGGGACATTTTTTGAAGATTACTTCTTTTTCTTCATTTGAGTTTGCCATAATAGTTAGATTAAATGTTCCACATTTATAATCGTTTCGTTTTCGTTTCGTCTGCCCTCCTCTCGTTTTAATAATTCTGAAATGAAATTTCAGCTATCTTTCGGCTTTCCCGTCGGGTGGGGGAAGGTAATGAGAGCAAATTATCGAGTAATAATTACAACTAATTATGTTAGTTGACCTGACGAGTGGATAAAATAAAAGAGTGAATGAAAATGAACGACATTTATTTTTC
>Ga0208375_1001888_pt1 | contig 21344 bp, 21 predicted proteins | sample RifOxyD1_FD_184038 | JGI IMG/M metagenome (GOLD analysis project Ga0208375, IMG submission 184038) | Soil microbial communities from Rifle, Colorado - Rifle Oxygen_injection D1 (SPAdes) | ecosystem: Environmental > Terrestrial > Deep subsurface > Rock core/Sediment | place: Rifle, Colorado... | reverse complement strand
AATAATTGCCCGAAACACTCACGCCCAAATAATTACTGAACTTTTCAATTTAAATAGTTGCTGATTTGTTGTATCGACTATCATGATGACATCAACTAAAAAAACTCGACGAGAAATCAACGAGTATTTTATTAAATTGTAATTATAAAAAAATAGCCAATTAAAAAATAAACGAGAGTGCGGGGAATTTCCTGCACCTTTTAAAAAAAGCTGTAACAAAATCTTTGAGATTTTGTATAGTCAAAAATCTCTATTTTTGACACACCAAAAATAACGGCTGCTTAAAGCAGCATAAAAATAAACGAGAGTGCGGGGAATTGAACCCCGGTCACAGGTTCCGCAAACCCGTATACTATCCACTATACTACACCCCCGAAAAGAATCGGATTAAAAATACAATCAAAGCAGGAATTAAGAAATAAAGATAGCCCATTATATTCTTAGTGAATTTCTTATCATAGTTGATGCTAGCAAGTATCATCATGTTAATGAATAATACGACAGAGAATACAAATAATTCCTTCACGAAAAATATTAGTGCTCCAGAAACGACCATAACAGCATTCTGCGTTATCGTGTTGTTATAGAAATAGAGTAAGAAAAACACGCTTATGAAAACAACAGCCGAAACCCATAAGTTAAAATATGCTGCAACACTAAAAATCAATGCAGCAGTGATAATGTACGCATACTTTAAGTAAACAGATAACTCCTTAAGTTCTTCATTAGCGCTCTTGCTTACAAGATATCCAAAGACAATGCCAAGAAACATCACAATGAGCAAATAAATCTCGTTCATAAAAACAAACTATTTGCTCTCAATTTAAAAATTTTTGTAGAATTGTAGAATTAAGAAACAGTAGCGCCGCATGGATTTCCATTAATCGTAAGATTACCATTACCAAATCCGTTTTTTAATTCGGCACCAGTATCTACTGCTATAAGATTTCCATACTGATCAATCATGTAGATACAAAAATCGCCTTTAATACCGAATTGAGTCTTTAAATCGACATAATTCTCGCCATATAAATCTGAAACTTTTGTTCTATCAACTGTTCCATCTTTAATAATCGCTAATTTACTATTAACACCAGAAGATGCATCTAGCGCGCCAGATAACGTTGTTGCCTCAATTTGAACATCTCCTATTGTTGGTTTCTTATTATTTGACAATAAAGTATAGAATATACCTACGATTAACATAAATATAACAAACGCTAGAATAATATCTAATGACCATGACTGGCCATGCCCTCTTTTTTCCATCATCAAACTAAATTAATAAAACTAATATAAAAACTTTACTAAAATTCAATAGAAAAATTTAAATAAGAAATATGAGAAAATTTATAAAATCATCAAAAATAACCGAAACATTTATAAACAATTCGCGCATTATTTTAAAAAATTAACGATATTTTAGCAAAAGTTGGGGGACTATAAACTATTGTCATTGATTGAAATATCAGAAATCAATAGATTTCTGGGACTGATCAAGAACAGTAGTTCTTGACACTTATTGCTAGGAGGCTAAAATGTACGTAAAAAAATGCCCTGAATGTGGCGGCACTAATCTAGCGTGGAATAAAGATAAAGGAGAGATTTCTTGTAGAGACTGTGGTCTTGTTGTAGAAGAGAAGATGGTAGACTTCGACCAGGAATGGAGAGAAGTTGACAGTGAAGCAGCGGCAAGAAAGAGAAGGACAGGTGCTCCTATGTCATATACTCAATTCGACCAAGGTCTTGGTACTGACGTCGGAAGAAAAGCAGACTTATATCAATTAGATGAGGCTGGAAAAAATAAATTCTTCAGATTAAGAAAATGGCAGAATAGGATAAGCACAGCTATCGAGAGAAATCTTAAGCTTGCACTTGCAGAATTGAAAAGAGTATCTTCATACTTGAAACTTCCACAATCAGTTGAGGAAGAAGGATCAAGAATATACACTCTTGCTGTAAGGAAAGGACTTGTGAGAGGAAGAAGTATGGAATCAGTAGTTGCTGGAGCATTATACGCTGCATGCAGACGTCATGACGTTCCAAGAACTCTAGATGAACTCTCGGAAGCCTCAAACATCGAAAAGAAAGAGATTGGAAGAACATACAGATTCATAACAAGAGAGCTAGGAATTACAATACTTCCAAGTAATCCATCAGACTACATAGCAAGATTTGCATCAACTCTAAAAATTGACTTCTGGAAGAGGACCTACAGGGATTGCGGCAGCAGCATTATACGTTGCAGCATTGATGAATGGCGAGAAAAGGACTCAAAGAGAAGTCGCAGATGTTGCTGGTGTTACTGAAGTTACAATAAGAAACAGGTATAAAGAATTGCTTGATGAACTTGACCTCGAGAGAGAAATCAAGAAATCTAAGAAGAAAAGAAAGGATTAATTTTTTTATTTCATTTTAATAAATTTTGATATATTTCATTTTCCCAAAAAAAACCTAATTTCTATAACTTCTCTAAAGTAACAACATGACGGGGAAAAAAGGCCAAAAAAACGATACATTTATAAAGCCATCTCACCAAGAATTGATTAAGGGGGTTTATAAGAACATTGCAAAATAGTTCTTATTAGGTTTTGCGTGTATGATACTGTGGGAGCTAAATGAAGAAGTCTAACCCAAAAAAACAGACAGAGAAAAATAAGCTCAAAGTAGATGATATTCCAAAAGCGAAATTCCAGAAAATAACAAATGAAAGAAAAGAAAAAATAGAAAACGTAGTAAGAGAATTAGTAGGGGAAGAAGCAATATCAATGGTACTATATCTTATCGGAAAAACAAAAGTATCAGAATTCGTTGTAGCAAATGATCTTAACATGGAAATACATAAGGCAAGAAACTTATTATACAAGCTATTTGAACAAAATATCCTATCATTCATAAGAAAAAAAGACAAGATAAAAGGATGGTACATATGTTACTGGGACTTCAACGAAAAAAGCATCCCGTTTCTAGATGAAAAAATTAAGAAAAATAAATTGCAAAAATATGAGGACAGATTAGAAAAAGAATCTACAGCAACATTTTACATGTGCAAAAATGCCTGTACAAGAATGGATTTCGAGAAAGCAATGGAATTCAACTTCAAATGTCCGGAATGCGGAGAATTAATGGATGAACAAAACAACACTAGAACAATCGAATTCTTAACACAAAAAATTAAAGAATTAAAGAAATGAACCTTACAAAAAAAATTCTAGCAAAAGACTTATTTCTGATAATAAACGATACACTAATAATCTCTGATATACATACAGGATATGAAGAATCATTGCACAAACAAGGTTATTTCATCCCAAAAGGTAACCTGAAAGAACTGCAATTGATGATTGAAAAGGCAATAAAGGGTAGAAAAATAACCCGAATAATACTCAATGGAGATTTAGTCCATAGTTTTGGAAAACTTTCAATCAAAGAAAAATATGCATTAAAAGACTTCATGACATTTCTAAAAAAGAAAGCAGAGATAAAAGTCATTAAAGGAAATCATGATAAAATATTGAGATTCTTAATTCCAGAAACAGAATTAGTAGAAGAATACATTATTGATGACATACTAATAACACATGGAGATAAAATAAACACACATTCGGCAGACAAAAAAATAAAAACAATAATAATAGGACACGAACATCCAAGCGTTTCAATAACATCAGGATATCGCTCAGAGCAGTACAAATGCTTTCTTAAAGGTAAATATAAAGGAAAGGAATTGATAGTCATGCCATCATGCAACATGTTATTAGAAGGCACAGACATATTGAAAGAAAAACTATTGAGTCCATACTTAAAAAACATTGAAGACTTCGAAGTGTTCATTATAGAAGACAAAATATATGATTTCGGAAAGATAAAGATATTGAAGAAGAAGATGCAGCAGTGATATAATTTAGTAAATATAATGTATCTATATATAGTAACTATTCTCAAATAGAAACATTTAAATAATGCATCATTCTTTGCAAATTAAAGTTGGGGATAGTGATGATGGTTAAAACATTAAATGAAAAATTATCTAGCAAATCATTAACATATCTTTTCAAGAATTTTGAGGAGATAGTAAGAAAAGAATATAAAAAGAGTTCTGGTAACAACAACAAAAATAATGTAGATATCTATGGAAAGGAGATGGTTGCAGCATTATTTATTGATTTTATCATGACCAACGAAACAGATGATACCATAAAAAAATATCCTGAAACATACAAGCAAGCAAGAAAGAGTTTCATTGACCATGCACAATCATATGTTATAAATGCAATAACACAAGCGTCAAACGCAGACATAACGCAACAAAAAATGATCCACAGACTGGATTCTCTAACTAAATTATCTAAAAATACTATCGGATTCAATCTAGAATCAAAGATAAGTACTTATTCTCCAGGTTTAATTACTGAATTATATAATGCTCTAGATAGAAAAGGACTGTACGATATAGGCGTAATGTTGACAACAGACATATTTACAGAAAGAAATACTGCTAAATTCAAACAATACAATATTTTGCAGACTTATCTAGAGAGACTTTAAAATGTCTAAAAGAGGAGAAGGCGAGGATGTTGTAAAGAATTTCTTTATTGATACAAATGTATTAATGACTAATCCGTTGAAGATATTCAATCTTATGGCAGTAGACATACCTGATAAGATAAACGAAAATCTTATGACAACAATATATTCTGGATTCGTTAAAAACTTTGAAAGAGATAAGAAAAACAACAATCCAAACAATGTATATATATCAAACGTAGTAGAATGGGAATTGAATAATATTAAGGATAATAGTATAAGCAAAGATGAAATATCAAAATATCAGGCAAGATTTGCTTTAAAGATATTGGCTGAATTAAGAGATTATGGATTCAACAACAAACAAAAATTCAGAGATGGCATAGAACTGCCGAACAAGTCACATATAATTCTTATAACACATGACAACAAGAAATTCAATAAGGATAAAACAATCTATGAACCTAATAGGGATGATGAAATAGTCTTTGATTATACAACAAAAATAAATGAATTGCATAGCGCTAAAAAAGGTTTAGTATTCGAAGTTGTTACAGAAGATGATAATTTCAAGTCAAAAATAATAGATTCAATATCAGACCTAGGATTCGGGGTCAACTGTAGACCATTAATGTCGGAAAGAACGATAAATCCTAATCCATCAGAACAATATACTGGACTGCATAAACAATCAATAATAGTGCCTAAGAAAAAATTTATTGAATTAACTAACTTAGTAGAACCAATTACTAGAGACGCTCTAAAAAAATATCAGACACGTTCTTCTGACGTCAATATTGATGATATAATACAAAATGAATTCGTCAAGATAACCTACAATAATAATTTTGCAGATGATGAGATAATATTGAGAAGAAGATTCGACCAATTCAGCAAATTTGAATTCTATAAAGAGAATCTTTTGATTGCAGCAGATATAAAAATACCCAATGAACCAGACAGACATGAAATATTCAAAGATGAATTAAATACGGCAAATACAAAGGAAGAGCTTAGAGACGCATTTCTTAAGAACGCTATTCAATTAAAGAATACTGATGTGAAGAAATGGCGCAACAAAATAAGTTCTGCAAAAAACGAGTATGATTTTAACAAAGTAAAGAGCGATGTGCTGAGTTATTTAGGAAGCATTAAGAGCAAGTCAAAAAAGAAACAACAGGATGCGTATACAAGAGAGTCTTTAATATACAGACCATTCAATCCTGAAATAATACCTGATGAAAAACAAAAAATGTTTATGGAACTGTTAATGGATCCATCAGTTGCAATAGTGTCTCTGATAACCGGCCAGGGGAGAGGAAAAACAGTCCTATCTTTAATGGCTGGTTTCTTGAATATGAGACAAGGAGATTATAAACGCATTCGTTATATGAGACCTTTAGTTCCTGTGGGTGAGGACCTCGGCTTCAGAAAAGGGACTATAGAAGAAAAAATAGCACCGTACAGCGATACTGGAAGCAATGCATTGCTGAGCTTATTTGGTTTAGATGAGGAAGAAATTTTTTATGCAAAAAATCCCTCTTTCAGAGTCGATAATCCAGAAACAATCATTCAAGAATTTACCAAAAATAAAATTATTGAATATGATGTAATGACGTTCATACAGGGCAAGACAATAAACAATACTTGGATAATCGCTGATGAAGCAGAATATTTCTCGAAAGAACAATTAAAATTGCTCATTGGAAGACTTGGAAAAAAATCGAAATTAATAATATTAGGAGATTATAAACAACAGAAAGCAGGAAACCAAGATATTATCAAAAAATATGAGCTTAACCCGAGAAAAATAGGAATCAGCCACTTAATAGAAGGCATGTGTCTTGAAGTTGACAGTGCTAATAATCCAGATGGTTCAATGTATGGCCATATAACAATAGATGATTCTGTCAGTATGAGGTCAAAAGCCGCAAACTTAGCAAAGTATATTAGGTAAATATTAAATTATATTGCAGAATTAAATTTCTTACTTAACTTTTAATTTCTCTTTGACTGCTTTTGGAGAGATTATTGCAGAATTTCCCGTAGGGTCCTCGATTATAAATTTCAATTTCTCTTGACCCCAAACAACTCTTTTCAATTTCTTAATCATGTTCTTTGCTTTCTTACGAGATTCTTCTTCCTCTTCTTCATTTGCCTGTATCGCTTCAAGCTGCTTCATCATCCTATTTAGGATTCCTTCAACATTAGTTATATATCCATTACTTACTGCTCCAGGCTCAATACTCCCAACGTGTGGAAGCTTTATTGTTGCATTGCTTGACTTAACAACTCTAATGCTCATATCCTTCTCAGAATCTATTTCAATAGTATATCTTGATGGCTCTTGCTCCTTCTCTGCCTCGATATCCGCTTTATGATAACCACATCCTGAACAATCCATAGAGAATAAAAAACAAACTCCAAAGTAAGGAACTTCTTTTTTCATGTCCATCAATACTAATTTCTTCTCATGACAGAATGGACACATTTCTCCTGCAATAACTTCTTCTGGTTTACTCATAAATGTATTACTGTAAACGTTCATTTAAATATATTATGGTTTTACACTTTTTCAAGAAATAAACATTAAGAAAAATAAAAGAATTAAGAAAAAATACTAAAAAAAATTTGGCTTAATCGTCATCATCTGCTGCTGCTTTGATTTCTGCTGTTGAACCCTTGCTCCTGTAAATCTCTGCAAAGCTTGGCGTTATGACAATATAATCGTCTGAGAATCCTGCGATGTCTCCTTCGATTGCATCACATGTCTTCTTTAACTTGTTTATTGCTCTCTTCAATTCAATCAAGTCCTTTTCTTTCAAAGGCCTTATATTGACTAGGCATATTGTATTACCTTCTCTTAGAGCATCTAATATCTGTTTGATATCAGTGAAGTCTTCTAGTACAAAAGGTTTTACAATAACTTTCTGTCCAGTATCTCCTGCTCTTGAAGTATCAAGCTCTACATATTCTTCAGACTCATCCATGCTCTCATCTTCATCATATGAATCTTTTTTAATTGACTTTTTTATTTTTGAGAAAAATCCGACCATTTTCCATCTCCTCCATTTAGGTACTATATCTTAAGGTTACTCAATTATATATAAATATTTCTATTTCTATTGACTATTTAAAATTTACGCTTTTAAAGCCCTGTAACAGCCATAAATGGTCATGTCAGGATCTGTAAGAACTATCACAGTCATGTTTTCAAGAAGCTTTCTTGCCTCAATATGATCATGAATCAAAAACGCATCTAAAAACGCTTCCTTCATCATAGGTAATATCTTAGGAGCAATACCTCCACCTATAACTAATGTTGTACATAATGTCTTTAATGCTAAATCTCTACACGCACGCGCATAAAATAGTATAAATAATTCAACTGTCTTTACGCATAAAGCATCTCTGTCTTGAAGTGCATATTTTGTTATCAACGCAGGCTTGTCTTTACCATTTTTTATCTCTTTCATCAACTTATTATTATGCTTTAATCTTTTAGTGAGCAAGAAGCTATAGATAGTCTCTATGCCTCTTCCAGAGATGAGCGATTCTGCTTCTATTATCATTTTTTTCTTACGCATATATTTGAATAGGTCCATCTCTAACTTGCTTTCTGGATTAAAGAATATGCTCGAATGACCCCCCTCAGAAGGCAAAGGATAATGTTTCTTATTAAAAAGATAAAGAATAGACATGCCTAAACCTGTTCCTGCACCAATTAATGCCACTGCGCCTGAAAGAGACAATCCTTTTGTTGTCAATTCAGTATAATGTTCATTCTTCAAATGGTCAACTGCAAATCCTAATGCTTCTAAATCATTTAATAAAAAAACTTTAGTCTTAATCCGTTTTGATAATTCTACAGAATTAATCTCCCAATTATAGTTTGTGAAATGTACAATTGTTCTATCATGGTTAAGAGGACCTGCAACTGCAAGGAATGCCGCATTGATTTTATCTCCTGCGACAAAACTTCTTATTACATCATTGATGTGTATTATCTCATCATTCTTATGATACGCGCGCTTAATGAAATCGAATTTTTCATTAACTATTGCAAGTCTAGTATTTGTCGCTCCAATGTCCGCAAGTAAATATTTTTTTCCAAACATTTTATTTCTCATGAACTAGTCATATTACAGGATATATTAAAACTTATATTACAAATGGTCCTAAGTCTTTTTTAAGCTTTTCAATTATATCGACAGGCGTTGGGTCTGTCGCGTATTTCATTGCTAAATAAAAAGAAGTCAAATCTCCAAGGAATACTGCTGAAAACATCCTAGTCAATAAGTCATCTCCCTTTATTGTTATCTCTGTGAATTTAATTTCCGGATTTACTTCCTTAATTAAGTTCTTTGTGATATTCATCCTTTTCTGAACACGTCTATGATCCCGCTCATCTTTAAGTGTTATTATATGCAGTGCGAATGGACAATTCTTAAAACCATTAAGTTCATTATGGTCTAATTCTGGAAAAACGTGAATATAAGATGGAGTTTTTGCATTCTCATTGAATTGAGTCTTCCATCTATATGCAATTGAAGAGAATATTGTCGATGAGTAAATAACAGGTATTCTCTCGTCAAGTTGTTCTGCAAGTAACGATGCTTCCTCGTTGAAACGCTTCATATTTTTCTTAAGAGAATCAATCAAATTTTTTACCTGAGATGATTGATTTCCAATCAAACCATTGTTCTCAAGTATTTTTATTATTGGAAAAAATAAGTAAGCAATTGCATTTCTTGGTTGAAGTCCTTTTGGAAGTATTATTAAAGCATTTTTATCACGCGTCGCATACTCCATCAATTTACCGCCTGATGTTATAACTATAATGTTATGTCCATTGCGTGTGGCTTCCTTATAACAAGAGATTGTCTCCTCAGTATTCCCCGAATATGAACTTATTATGAACAATGAATTCTTAGTAACATATGGCGGGATTGTATAGTCATTAATCGTGAATATCGGAATCTTCAAACCAGAATTTTCCGCATAAGATTGAAGTATCTTTCCTGCTATTCCAGATCCACCCATACCGCAAATCAGTATATTATCAGGAACTCCCTTTAATTTTATACTAACATCTGAATTATAAGCCTCTCTTACTTGTTCAGGCATGCTATCTATTACCTTCTTTAATTCCGATTTATCATATATGTTGTCAAGCATGATACAAACTAATAACCATATTATATAAATATTATTCATTATTAGAGAGTAACTAGAGTAAAAGATGAGTATGAGTAACTTTTTAAGGAATCTATTTTTCCATAGAACATGAGTATAGGACAAGTACAAAAGAAAAAAACAGTTTACATTAAGACATTTGGGTGTTCATTGAATCAGACTGACAGCGAGAATATGGCTGGCCTACTTGAAGAGTCAGGGTTTGATGTCATATCAAATTACGGAGTGCCAAAACATATATGGGAACAAAGCCCCGATAGTAAGAAAGATTTTGATGTGGTAATAATAAACACTTGCTCTGTTAAGAATCTTGCTGAATTCAAATTTAATAGAGAATTCAGATTGTGGAAAGAAAGAGGGAAAAAAATCATAGTAACAGGATGCATTCCGCAAGCCGATCCTGAAATTCTTTTGACAACATTAAAAGATGTTCCCGTTATAGGCACAAGACAGATTGTTCATGTAGTGGATATAGTAAATGATACATTGAAAGGACGCGCAATTCAAAACATCTCAAATGATTATAACGAGCGTCTTAATCTCCCAAAAATCAGAAAGACAGGAATAATTGAAATTCTGCCCATATCTGAAGGATGCTTAAGCAACTGCACATATTGCAAGACAAAATTTGCTAGAGGAGAATTATTAAGTTATCCGAAAGAAAAAATATTGATGCAATTCAAATCTGCACTTGCTCAAGGATGTAAAGAGTTCTGGATAACAAGCCAGGACAATGGATGTTATGGATTTGACATCTATAGGAAAGAAAAATATTTCTTGCCACAATTATTAAACGACCTACTAAAAATAGAAGGAGATTATAGGATAAGACTTGGAATGGCAAACCCAGACCATATAAAGAGGATAAAAGAGGACTTAATGCAAACGTTTAATCATCCTAAAATGTTCAAATTTTTGCACATCCCGATACAATCAGGAAATGATAGAGTATTAAAGTCTATGAAAAGATTCTATAAAGTAAAAGATTATGAAGATATAGTTAATGATTTCAAGAAAGAAATTCCTGAAATCGGTATAAGTACAGACATGATTGTCGGATTCCCAACAGAAACAGAAGAAGAATTCAATGACAGCATGAAATTACTAAAGAGAACAAAACCTGATGTTGTGAATTTAAGCAGGTTCTGGCTAAGGAAAGGAACTGCAGCAGAAAAGATGAAACAACTTACCGGAACAAAGATAAAGAAGAGAAGTGAAGCGATGAAAAAATTATTTATTGAAATATCCACAGAAAATGGCAAGAAGTGGATTGGAAAAGAGTGTGCTGCATTAATTAATGAACTCGGCAAAAACAATACTTTAATAGCAAAAAATGAGAGCTATAAACAAGTAGTCATTAAAAATGATGAAAAGCATAAAATAGGAGATTTCGTAAAAGTCAAAATAACTGGTTCTGGAACGTATGATTTGAGAGGAGAAATAATTAATTAATTTTGTATAATACAAATTAATTTCATCATACAAACCGGGTAATATAATACAACAAAAATCCGAGATTTTTGAGTCCCAAAAATATTTTAAAGACATATTTTTGGTACAACAAAAATCCGAGATTTTTGAGCCCCAAAAATATTTTAAAGACATATTTTTGGTAAACTTTAAAAACCTCCATCATACAGTATCTTATAATGAAAGAGCGAGTTACATTAACGATTGAGAAAGATTTACTTGAAAAGATTGACCAAAAGGTCGATGGTTCTAAAACTAAAAATAGAAGCCACGCTATAGAATTACTTCTATTGAGAGCGTTTGCCTCAAATAGGCCAAGAAAAGCAGTAATATTTGCAGGAGGAGATAATCCTGACAGAACGATGGTCGAAATAAAAGGCAAACCATTACTATTATGGAATATCGAGCTACTAAAAAAACATGGAGTGAAAGATGTCATGCTATGTATCGGAGCAGGAAGTTCAAAAATCAGAGAATATTTTGGTGACGGATCAAAATTTGGAGTAAACATATTCTATAACGAAGAAGAAAATGCCCTTGGAACTGCAGGTTCATTAAAGGCAGTCGCTGATTTTATAACTGAAACAGTTATTGCATGCAATGGAGATGAATTGAAAAATATAGACTTAGATGATATGTATGAATTTCATACAGATGGCCATAAAGTTTGCACAATAGCTTTGACTACAGTTAATAATCCAGAAAAATTTGGGGTCGCACTTCTTAATGGAAACAGGATAGTCACATTCATTGAAAAACCATCAAAAGAAAATGCTCCATCTAAACTTGTCAATTCAGGATTATACATCTTAGAGCCCGACGTCTTAAAATATATCCCGGATGGTTATTCAAGAATTGAGCAGGACGTATTTCCTAAACTTGCTGCTGAAGACAGATTATGGGGGTACATATTCTCGGGACAATGGTATTCTACAAAGACCGCTGAAAGCATGACTAAGGCAATAAATGAATGGAAGGGAATATGAGCATATTTAAGGCATATGATATACGAGGTATTTACGGAACTGAATTAACTGAAGAGATTGCTGAAAAGATAGGCTATGCAATAATAAAATTTACTAAAGCAAAAAATATAGTAGTCGGATATGACTCTAGGACTAGCAATCTTAAAATATTCTCGGCATTTGCAAAGGGCGTGATAAATTCTGGGGCGAATGTGACACATATAGGAATAGTTACAAAGCCATTACTTAACTGGGTTTCTATAAAACATAAATTCGATTTAGGAGTAATAATCACTGCGTCTCATAATCCTAAAGATTATAATGGATTCAATTTCATGTGGGGAAAAAAAACATTGCATTATGGAAATGGACTTAACAAAGTCGAAGAGATGATAAAAAATAAATTTACGCCTTCTAAAAGGAAAGGAAAAATCATAAGCAAAGATTATATCGACGAATACGTAAATTTTCTTTCAACTAAATTAATAAAAAAAGGATTGAAAAAATTAAATATAGTTGGCGACGCATCAAATGGTGCTGCAGGAGAAGAACTGAAGAAATTCATGGAAAAAAACAATATCGATTGTGAATTATTATTTACTGAGCCAGATGGTAATTTTCCATGCCACGACCCAAATCCATTAAATGATGGAGCATTGGCAGTTTTACGTCGGAAGGTTGTTGAAAAAAAGGCAGACTTCGGATTCATTGTAGACCCCGATGCAGACAGGGCGAGATTTGTCGACGAGAAAGGAAACATAGTTGACAATTCATATATGCAGAGCCTTGTTATAAAATATTTATTAAATAAACACAAAAAAGGAGTTGTTGTAAGAGAATTGACTGCAAGAAAAATATTGTCAGACACAATAAAAAGAAATAAAGGTAAAGACATAACTTCAAGAGTAGGACATCCATATGTTATTGATTTAATGATACAGCATAAAGCGATATATGGTTGTGAAATGTCTGGACACAATTTCTTTAAAGAAATGTATAACCTCGATTCTGGAGTGTTGATGATGATAAATGTAATCAACATGTACTTATCACAGAAGAAGAATATATCGACGCTGATTAAACCATTAGATAAATATGTTTATCTAGGAGAATTAACATACAAAATAAAATACGACACAGACAAAGTAATACTCATAGATAAAGTAAAAGAACATTTCTCAAGCAAGAAGAAAAAATATTCAATAAAAAAAATAATGGAAATAGACGGGACTTCAATCATCGCTAATGATTTCTGGTTCAATGTTAGGCCATCAAATACAGAACCAATATTACGTTTTAGAATAGAAGGCAAAGAGAAGAAAAAAGTCGATAAAATTCGAAAAGAAGTCGAGAAAATATTGATAAAATAAAGTTATTCTTTAACCAACAGGCCACGTACCTATTTTTCTCATTCTCATAAAACTTTCTGTACCGTTTGTATATAACAATGTTTTAGTTCTAAGAAGATTCATGTCATCTACATTCCATTCCTCATTATGAGCGTTCATTGTTCCGAATTCATGGGAATATCCAATGTCAGTATTTCTTAATGCATAGTTTTTCAATTCTAAATAATTAGGTGCACCAGGTAAGGGAGTTACAATAAAAGGATTGATGAACGCCGCGCCATTATCTTTGAGTAACTTACCATATTGAATCGTTTTTTCTATATCTGAAATTTGTTCTATATGCAATCCTTTTTTTGAATTCTCAATAAATCCGAGCATTAATCCTACAGTAATATCCATATTATATTTTTTAAACATCTTTATTATTTCTATCGTATCTTTCTGATTCACGTTTAATGTTGGTTTATTGCTTCCACTTAATGATTCTTTATTTGCAGACTCAACAGCTAAATATCCACCGTAACATCCTGATTCTGCAAGTTTTTTTATTAAGTATTCTGTTGTAATGCCTTGCCTTTTAGCCTCGATTAACTTCTCGTACGTATTTGGTTTTTTTGAACTATTTCTTATCTCACCCTCAGTTACATTAGGCAATAATCCGATTAAGCTAAACAATGCGAATCCACCCTCTTCATACCACGGCATACCGTAGTTTTTAATAATATCAGATATTGTCAACACATTCAGTGGATCCCCTAGGAAATGATCATTTTCTAAAAGAAATTCTCTCACCCCAAGATTATTGAGATTTTTGAAAAACGTATCTACGGTATGTATCGGAAAATTGAACAGAGTTCCTTGATTGTAAGTTATTGTGCAAAATTTACATGCAATATCACACCCAAACCCGGTGAACACAGCGACATTATATCCGTTATTTGTCTGTCTTAATCCTGAAGAATGTTTTTCTTCACTGTACAAATTCATATTTATGAGAGAATAATCTGGTGACAGTATAGAGTTAGAAGCTTTCGCAAATTCTCTTGATTTGTTATCTATAATTCTACCATTTTTTCTATAAGTCAACCCATCTATGTCATCAATATTTTTATCACTTTTCCCTGTCAAGAAATCTGACAATTCTATAAATGCAATATCCGATTGTTTGGATACGACATAATCCGTCGGTGAATCAATAAGAGCATCTTGAGTCATACCAAATGGCCTACTTACATGTGTGCCTCCCATTACAGTGACTATTCTTGAATCTATTTTTTTAACTAAATCAGCCACTTCTCTTGCATTCCCCCATTGATGTGAATAAGGCACAGTTATTCCGACTATGTCAGGGTCTTGCTCTATTATTCGTTTTTCAAGATCCGCTATATCGAGCCCGTATCTATTTATTATTGACCCATCTTCTGCAGTAAAATAGTATTTATCATTATCCCACCCTTCATAGACTGCATCTATTATTTGTACAGTATATCCTGCTTTTTTTATAGGAGTGCCTATTCTCATAAGCCCTACTGGAGTTCCTGCTCTCTTCATTTCTTCTAAATCATTTATTCCTAAATCTCGCATGGTGTTTATAGTTTCTTGATGATAATTCTTATGAAGAGAATTTGAAATTATTACATCAAGTGGTTTTATTATTCTAGTATAATGTGGAACAATTAATGATACCCGCGGTATTCTGTCCTCCCATAAATTTTTTGTTCTTGTAAGTGAATCTATAAGAATTCCTGACGAGAGTTTTTTATACTCTTCACTTTCTAATTTCGGTCTGTTCGGATCAGGTCTTAACCAAATATCATTCATCATAACCACTATATAGTGGTGCCATGGTCAAGTTATCTATTTTTACCCGAACATATACGGCTCTTAATTATTTTATATAGAAAAACCCGAAAATATTCGCCTTACTTTTTTTGAATTTGATACTCAATAATAACAGGCAATAATTTAAGTTCTGCTTTTCTTAAGTGCTCTTGAAATGTTGAAACACCAACCTTAGCAATCTTTGCAAGTTTTTCCAGAGAAATTTTTCTAGGATAAGAGTAGTATCCATGTGCATATGCGAGTTCAAGAGCCTTCTTTTGATTAATGGATATTTTAGGCATAACGTTAGGAAAATAAACATCAGTTAAGGGAGAATTTTCCATCTTAAGAATTTTACATGTATTCATATGTTTTTTTAGAGATTGTATAAATTTTTCAATCTCTTCGCGCTTCCAAGAAGCGACTTCCCAATACTCATGACCATCAAAATGATTAACAACAGGTTTTACAAATATAATATTTCTAGTATGATACAGCATCACGTGCTCACCATCATTTGCAAGTTTTATCTCGTATGTGAAAACATCTCCTGAAACTTCAATGTTAGTTATTCTTCGGTCAGACTTTAAGTCATTGATGAACTTTTTCTTCTTATCTTCATCATTGCTTTGAAAAAAGCAAGTTGTTGTTGCAAGTTTTTTGCCTTTCTCTTCATACCACGTACTTGGATAAGAAAATACAATTAATTTAAATTTTTGGCATCTCGTAACTATCGGACAATCCTCGTGCCTTAATTGAAGTTTAGTAATCCACATGATTCGTTATCTATTATAGAAATTTAAAAACTTTATTCTTTCCAAATCAATTCATCATCTTTTCTTGAAAGTTTTGCAATTTTCTTATGCAACATCAAATGATGATTTGGACATAATAAAACAAATTCATGCAAATCCTTCTTATTATATGCTCTCAAAATTTTAGAATTTGACTCCTTCCTATTGTCTAAACAATGAATCTCGAGCAAGTAAGGAAAATCGCAAATGAGACACGTCTCTCCAAGTATTTGTTTTATTTTTTTATCGATTGCATTAGTATAACTTGTTGATTTTTTAGAATAATACATCAATTGACATTTTTTAGAACAGAACTTCATTGTTTTTTTAGTTCTTATAAATGAATTTGCGCAATTTAAACACTTCCTTTTGGAAAGATCTTTATTTGCAAATAAGTCAAGAGTATTTTGCCATGAACCAAATCTATCAACATACGCTTTAACTGAAGGATAATCTTTTGCTTTTTCTAAGTCTTCCTCTCGAGGGACTTTCTTGATTTTATCCATTAATTTCTTGAAATAGAATTCTAATTGCTCTTTAGTATATTTACGCTTATGCATCAAATCCCCCTATTCAAAACAATGAATGAATGCATATTTAAATTTAATGGAAAAGTTTAAGAATAAAACCAAAAAACTATTCTAATGAAAAAAGAAAGAACCTGCGGAGCAATATTATTCTTGAAAGAAGATGAAATAAAATATTTAATTATGAGATATGTTCCTGCACGGGGAAATCAATGGGATTTTCCAAAAGGACACATGGATGATGGAGAAACAGAAGAAGAAACTGCAAGACGAGAAGTTTTCGAAGAAACTGGACTTGAATTTGATATGATTTCTGGATTTTATGAAATAATAACATTCTCGCCAAAACCAGAACGGATAAAAGATGTCGTATTCTATCTTGGCATTCCAAAAACAAGAGAAGTCAAATACATGAAAGATGAAACGTACGACCATAAATGGTTAAATTATGAGGAAGCGTTAGCGATATTAACTTTTGATAATTCTAGAAATCTATTGAAGAAAGCAAAAAAATTTATTGAAGATAATCCTATCTCCAATTAACATTAACGTCGTCAGTTCTTTCATGTGGATTTATTATTGATTGCTCAATTATTGTTGTGTTGCCTGCTTTATACATTTTTATTCCTAGAACGCCAATCATTGCTGCATTATCGACGAGGAATTGATTTTCTGGAATTATACATTTTGAATTTCTTGCCTCACACATTATTCTTGACATTTCCTTAAGACGAGAATTACAAGCGACTCCTCCACCAAGAACTAATTCATGTTTTTCACAATGCGCGAGCGCTCTCTCTGATACTTCAAGAAGCATCGCTTCTGATTCATACTCCCCAGATTTTATCATGTTTTTTAATTGTGTAAACATTCCTGAGAATGATACATCCATCCCCTTTACTGAATAAGGCAATTCGATATAGTTAGCATTCCTTGCTTTCGCTCTCGCCGCCATCTCGTCAATCTTTGGTCCTGCAGGAAACCCCAAACCTAACTCTCTGCCGAAACTGTCAAGAAAATTTCCTATTCCAATATCTAATGTTTCTCCAAACACTCTATATTTTCCACCGTCGTATGCTATGACTTGAGTATTAGCGCCTGATGCATATAATAAAACGGGATCATCTGAATTGTAAATGGATGCAATTTCTAGATGTGCAACACAATGATTAACACCAATCAATGGGATATTATTGTTTATAGATAATGATCTTGCTGCCGCTGCGCCAATCCTTAACGCGTGACCAATTCCTGGTCCTTGAGAAAATGCAATCAAATTGATGTGTTCTAATAATTTGTCTGCTTTTTTTAGTGCATCTTTTATAACTTGATCAAAACATTCAACATGATGCTCGCTTAATTCAGCAGGAATCATACCGCCCTTCTCAGTCTTGTACATGTCTCTAATATTACTTAAAACAGTAAATTCTCCTTTTTCATATTGAACAACTGACGCGCCAAACGTGTGCGCAGTAGATTCAATCGCAAGACATGTTATTTTGGACATGATATATTGAAGAAGGCCATGATTTAAATTGGTTTCGCATAAACAAACCAATAAGTGTAACTATCTAATAATAGTAAAATAGATAAACTATATAAGTTGTAGTATATCTCCGTATAATATGAATACATTTGAAAGCATAATAAGAGAATTAGATAAATCGGCAATATCAATAAATAATCCTAATTGGATGAGTATGACTGAAGAATCAACAAGAGTGCCAGCATACATAATTGATAAAGAAGAGAAAGCAGAAAATATATACAAAGGACAAATAGTACTAGACTTAGGATCAGGAAATGGTGCAGCAGCATTCGCATGGGCGCGTGAAGGATATAATGTAATAGGAATAGAATTAGACACAAAATTATACAATTTATCAATAAACGCGCAAAAAAATTATCCAGAATTAGAGAGATTAGGAGTAAAATTCTACAATGGAAGTTTCTATCCGATTGAATATGAAAAGACAGATAGAACAAGAACAATAGAGAAAAAGTTATTAAAAGAATTTAAAAAAGAAAAATCATATCTTGTACCATTCACAGACACGATATATGCAGACAATAATATAGACCTAAAAGACATAGACATATTCTATGCATACGCGTGGCCATTCCAATTCCCGTCAATATTCGAAATGTTCTATAAACATGCTCGAGATGATGCAAAACTTATTGCAATAGGACCAGAAAGAGACAGAATACTAGAAAAATATCCAGAACTAAAACTAAAATCCGAAACAATAAGGAAGAAGTGATTCTAATAGATTTTTTATTTCATCAAGAACAATACTACTAATAAACAAATTAAAAAAAAAGGATTTAAAAGATTTATGGAAAAAATATATGAATTATAAAGGAAATCAGCGGTAATTGTATATCTTTTCAAGATGAGGTATCAACACCTTGCTCCAAGTCTCATAATATGAGATATTATCCTTTAACAATTTCAAATCTTTCATTTCACCAAACGTTATTGATGATTCTGCAGGCACCACATCACCAGTCGTATGAATCTTGAATATCAAACCTAAATGTACCCTGTCAACAGGGGTATCATATGCCATTAGTGTCCCAACGAGCATGGGTTTTGATATTTTTCCAGTAACTCTTACCTCTTCCTTAAATACTTCGCGTCGTATACATGATTCAATATATTCTGGCGCATCCTCAATATTTACATGACCACCAAGACCAACAGAATACTTTCCAAAAAGCCTTGAATCACCATAATCCCTTATGTTTTCTGCTCTCGTATAAGAAAATATTTTATCGTTTGGACCAAATAATAAAACATAAGGTATAGGCTGCAGTATTAATTCATCATATTCACAATCATATCTTGACTGGAAGAATCCATTATTTATTGAATCGAACAATTTCAAAGCAGTCCTAGGATCTATAATCTCAAAGCCTTCCTTCATACGCCTGTGGCTGAGCAACTCTTTTGCATCCTGCACTAAAACATTCCTATCAAGCTTCTTATAGTTCTTTGCGGCGAATTCAAAATCAAATGATTTGAAAAATTTCGCAGGTTTAGGGCCGATTTGAAATTGATAATTTGACCCACTATCCGTACCATATAATTTATCAGGAGTATCAGTTCTGAAAAAATCTAATTTGCTCACAGGCATATCATGATTTAAGATAATATTTGAAGATTCATCAGATCGCACTTCAAACACCAAATCTCCCTGGAACCCATTATCTATAAATCCTGCAAAATGCAGCGGCCCATGGAATCCAAGATTGGAGTTTGCACGCATCTCTACATTAAGATTATCCGGAATCTTAAGTATCTCAGATGATGCAAAAAGATAATATTCTCCAGGGCGTATTATTAATTCACTTCCTTTCACAGGCTCGAAATAATCTTCTGCCATATAGTGACCGTTCATATTCAAGTCTATAGGAGCAGGATTCTTTCTTGCCCTGAGACCAGTTATTCCGCTAGTATTGATTCCTGACAAATCAAGATGAATTTCAAGACCATCAGTAATAACATGTTCTGCAGGAATGTCTACACCGTCAGTTCTCTTCCAGAGTATCGGAAGAACATCTGCAATCTCTCTTGAAGTAAGCCTTGAATTATAATTATTAAGGAATCTCAACTGATTCAAAGTATTTCCAGGGTGAATTATTACATTGAACGGCAATGGCTGAACCAGAAGCCACATATCGATATCCTTGTTTAAAGATTTTTGATAATTGAATTCGTCAAAAGAGTTATTATAATCAGTAACTAGCCTCGTGTCAAGAAATAATCTTCCAAGGCTACTCTTAGGGGAAGAGCGCACATTAAAGACGTTATTTGCTGCAAGCTTTTCAACCAATGGAATCAAATAACTATATCCTGTCTTAATCTCAAATCCCTCGCTTATTGTTTCTTTTATACGCTGCCTTTTAGGAAGCGACAACAATCGTCTATAAACAGTCTCCCCCTTATCAAGCCTGAAAAGGCCCTTATCAGCATCAAGAATAAACAATTCATCACCAATAATAGGATCAAGTGAAGACGGCTGGATACGATTCTCATCAATAGGGCCATTAATGACCTTATCCTCTAATAGACTCCTGATTTCCTGAGATGCAAGCGATCTATCCCCAACCATCATCATTAAATTTCATCGGAATTTATAAATATTTTTATTGAAAAGTAGTTAAAACAATAATTGAAGATATCCTAATATTCCTAATGATTCATCAAGGGTATAATATCCAGAAAACGTGAAGAAAAAAAATAAAGAATAAAGAATCGTTTTGATATAAGAACAGGATATAAAATTTTTCTCTATAGCTCTCGCTATATCCTATTGTATTAATCTATTTTTTAGAAAAAATAGTAAAAACCGTGTATAGTAAGTCTTGATTATAACGGAATTGTTGGGGACTGCGGGCTGAATATCTCGCTTGCGCTTGATACTTACACCCCAGTTCCATTAAACTCATCTTCTATAAGTATTCCTCATGTCTCTTTTCAAGGTGGGTTTCTGGCTTAGATGCTTTCAGCCATTATCCCTTATCGCGTAGCTGCTCTGCATGCCTTGTAAGACAACAGATCGACCAGAGGCGACGGGTCATCGTTCCTCTCGTACTAAATGATCCTTCCTTTCAGACATTGTACACTCCCAGTAGTTATTAAACCAACTGCCTCACAGCGTTGTGAACCCAGCTAACATCCCTTTTAAT
>Ga0208375_1001886_pt1 | contig 21349 bp, 19 predicted proteins | sample RifOxyD1_FD_184038 | JGI IMG/M metagenome (GOLD analysis project Ga0208375, IMG submission 184038) | Soil microbial communities from Rifle, Colorado - Rifle Oxygen_injection D1 (SPAdes) | ecosystem: Environmental > Terrestrial > Deep subsurface > Rock core/Sediment | place: Rifle, Colorado... | reverse complement strand
AAAGACAGCCTGCTTCTGTTCCCAAATCACTCACCATGTTGTATTACCATTCCTTTGAAGATGGCTTATGGGATTTGATTAACCACAAGTTTCCTCCCGGCAAAAAACTGCACTTATTAGTACCCGATTTTTACTGTTCTGATGTCTTGGACAATTTAATTTTGCGCGGGCACAAATATACTTATTACCCGCTGGACTCCGATTTCCAAATCTCGGTCAGCAAATTCAAAAAATTCCTCTGGCTTTTTCGTCCGGATATAGTGATCATCTTCCACGCTTGTGGTCTCACTTCAAACCTGGTGATTGATACTTCTTGGGTCAAGGATCTGCCAAACAATGCCGTAATTATCGAAGACAGTGTCCATCGTTTAGTTGACCCGGGATCAGTCCGCCTTTTTCATCCTCGCCAGGTAGTTATCGACAGTTTGCGCAAAGTTTCTCCTTTTCCCGGCAGCCGCTTATTTGCCTTCTCTGATTTTATTAATTACCCGGCTCCTTCAAACCATCTTTCTTTTTACCAAATTCGCTCATTTTTTTATTATTTTATTTTTCGCTTGGTTCTCAAAATCAGTTTTCTGATTAATTCATCCTCACTTGCGGTTTTTGCCCACGAGAAACTTCTTAGAATCCACGACGAGATTATCGGTGACAGTTTCGTCCCCCGCGCCGGTTTGCCGGTGTTTTTGCCTTTTATCAGCCGTTTAAACTACAAAAAAATTGCCGGCCTTAAATCATCACAAATTCAGTATTACAAATCTAACCTTTCATCTTTATACAAAAATCCTTTATTTTTCAAAGTATCGGTGCCCAAGAACGACTACCCCCAGATGCACGTTTTTCCTCTGGGATTGACTGCTTTGCATCCGGAAAAAATTGTCTCCCGCCTGCATTCGCTTCGAATTCCGGTTTGGGCTAAATTTACCGATACTCCGTGGAGCAGTTCCCGCAGCGTTTTATTTCTGCCCCTGGGATTTCATGTCTCGCCCAAAGAAATTCAAAGGCTATCAAGCCATCTGGCCAGTTGCTCGTAATGAATGTTTCCTTTGTTTGCTTGCGCGTCTCTTTTTGCACACCACTCTTTGGAAAAAGTACTCAGGGTTTTATTTTCTCCGGGGGGAATCAGAATTTTATTAAACTCAAAATAACTGTTTTCCCCGTCTTGGATTTTTTCCGCCACTCTATATCCGCCGTCTACGTATGAAAATACTTTTGGAGCTGACATCTCAGAAGACATATAGGCCAGACTTTGTCGAAATTCTGCCGATCTGTCATCTTTTCCCTCCATCAATTTCAGAATTCCGGAAATTCCTATCGTGCTTTCCGCAAACTTGACCATGGTTTTGGGAAATCCGTTTAAGGCGGCAATGAATATTCCCGAATCCTCTACTATCAATGGCGTTTTTAACACTTCAAATGCCTGTGTGGCTTTTTCAATAACGACCCTTTCTGGATCTTCCTCCCGGGGTTCAATCAGTTCCGCCTTTTTCTGCACCACTTCGTATCCGAACTTATTCAGCACTTCATTGGCGTGCAGTATTTTTAGTTGATTTCCGGTTACAAAGACAATTTGTTTCATTTCAGTTATTTTAAACCAAAATAGCTTTTCCAATTGGGGAACTTTCCTATTTTTGTATTTATGGGAATATACTAAACTTTCAATCCTCGTTTATTAATTTCCTCCAGGATTTTTCCGTGTAGCGGTCGGCAGGTGCAGTTTTTAGCATGTGCCAAATGCCACTCAATTCTCTGATCAATTGTTGGATTTTTTGGCATTTTGTTGGATAAATGCCAATCTTTGTTTATGTTCATTATTTTATCTTTCTATTGTTATTTATCCACCAATTTTTAAATATTGGCAGAGTCAATGTCGAAAGTAAAAAGCCCAGGGAGGGGATAACTGCGTTCAGCCACGGTCTGTCAATTCCTACCGCCCACATGTACAACCCGATACTTAAATAGGTGAATGTTATCAGTAGTAGTTTACGAAACCCGCTGGTTTCCCAGGCTTTATCAACTTCGACCCGCTTATTTCTGTCCTCAATAATTTTCAACCGTTTCTCTGCTTCCTCAAGCGTCATATTCCCAGTATATCAGACCCCCGACATCTCTCAGGTATAATTTTTGTTATGAATAAATTTCTTGTTTTTATTTTTCTCATCTCATTTTTCCCCCAATCAACCTTAGCCGCCCAGAGCTGGTATTATCCTGTCTCGGACTTTTCCGGTCGTCAGTCACTTAAGTCGTTTGGTCAATATTTTGAAAGAAAAGATTATGTCGGAAAGGAAGATATTTTTCCTAACCAGTTTTTGGGTTATCATGCCGGAATCGATTTGGAAGCTTCTCCTTCTGAGCTTAATCAGCCCGTTTCTGTTTATGCCGTTTCCTCGGGCCAAATCATTTATTCAGGATTCATGTCCGGATACGGGGGTCTGATTCTGCAAAAGCTGGAAGGAGACAATCTGGTTGCCCTGTATGGCCATTTACAACAATCCGGTTTACCCAAGCTGGGTTCTCAGGTTGCCGCCGGGTCACGCTTGGCTTTTTTGGGTAGTGCTTTTAGTGCGGATACGGCAGGAGAACGCAAACATCTTCACTTTGGCATCTACAGGGGAGTGGGGTCATATTATAAGGGTTATGAGACCAGCGTCTCAGCTCTTAATTTGCGCTGGCTCAACCCGTCAGATTATTTGTTAAGCCAAAAGGCCCTGGATCCTGTCCGGGACTATTCTCCGACTCCTGTTCCGACCCTCGCACCTGCCACTTCAGTCAAAAATTCCAACCCCTTAATCCGGTTACTTGTTCGCATACTTGACTTTTTTGGCCTGAAATTATCATACTGACATAAGTGACCCTCCTTGTTTGGACATCAAAAAATTCTGTCGGAGTCAAAGAGTTGGATGCTCATCATCAGAAGATATTTTCGTTGTTAAACAGCTTGTATAGTTCCATCGCCAAAGCTGATACCAAAGAAACTTCCAAAAACGTGCTCCAGGAATTGATTAACTATGCTCAGTATCATTTTGCAGCCGAGGAAAAGTATTTTGACCAATTCAATTATGACCAAAAAGACGAGCACCAAAGTCAGCACCGGCAGTATGAACAAAAAATGGCTCAGTTTATTAAAGATATCGAAACGACACCCGATTTTGTTTTTTCATATAAACTTTTGGATTTTCTCGAGGATTGGTGGTTAGGACACATCGGTCATGAAGACAAAAAATACACTCAATGCTTCAACTCTCACGGCCTCTTCTGATATATTGGTAGCACATGGATTCATCCGACGACTACCTGCATTTGGTTGGATTAACAACAAGCGAGGCAGCTGCCAGCTTAAAAGCGAGCGGTCCTAACGAACTTCCTTCTCAAAAAGCCCAAAGTTGGTTTTCAATATTAATCAACATCTTCAAGGAGCCGATGTTATTTTTGCTTCTGAACATAGGCATCATATATTTGTTTTTAGGCGAAATGTCGGATGCGTCAATGTTGTTGGCCAGCATAGTTTTGGTTATCGGCATTACCTACTATCAGGAACGAAAAACCGAAAAAGCTTTAGAGGCCCTTAAGAATCTAAGCAGTCCCCGGGCCCTGGTCATAAGAGGGGGAGAACGTATTCGCATTCCTGGCCGGGAAGTAGTTCCGGGGGACGTTATGATTTTGCGCGAAGGGGATCGGGTTCCCGCCGACTGTGTGGTCTTGTCAGCCAATAATTTATTAGTCGACGAGTCGCTGCTTACAGGCGAATCATTGCCGGTTAGAAAGACGGCCGGTGACACTGATACTCCGATGGATACTCACCCCGGAGGGGAAAATACTCCGTTTGTGTATTCCGGGACTTTGGTTACTCAGGGACATGCTGCCGTTAAGGCTGTTTTTACCGGCCCCAAAACTCAGATGGGCAAAATCGGCAAATCTTTGGAAACGATTCAGGATGAGGATACATTAATAAAAAAGCAAACCCGGGACATTGTCAAAAAATTTGCTCTATTTGGCTTCGTCCTGTGTTTAATCGTCGTCGGAGTTTATGGAATTGTTCGTTCTGATTGGACCCAAGGGTTGTTGTCCGGTCTGACGCTGGCCATGTCTTTGCTTCCCGAAGAATTCAGCGTCATTTTAGTAATTTTTCTTACTCTCGGAGCTTGGCGCATGTCCAAACACAAAGTTCTTACCCGAAAAACAGCCGCCATCGAAACTTTGGGAGCCGCCACCGTTTTGTGTGTCGACAAAACCGGCACTATTACCATGAATCAGATTGCCTTAAGCGGTCTTTATACCCAGGGCAAATATCACGATTTGGAAAATGCTTCTTCCATTCCCGAGGCCTATCATTCCTTATTGGAATATTCTGTTCTGGCCAGCCAGAATGACCCGTTCGATCCGCTCGAAAAAGCAATTTTAAATTCCAGCAAAAAATATTTAACCGATGCCGGCCATTTCCATACCGATTGGCAGCTTAAAAAAGAATACCCGCTTTCCCAGCATTTACTGTCCATTTCCCGGGTTTGGCAGTCACCTGATTCGAAAAACTTTGAAATTGCCGCCAAAGGGGCTCCGGAAGCCATCGCCGAACTTTGTCACTTCACTCCGTCTCAAAAAAAACAATTGGAAAAACAGATTTCCGAATTGGCCAGTCGGGGATTGCGCCTTATCGGCGTAGCCAGATCAACTTTTACTCACGACAAACTTCCTTCAGGCCAGCACGGATTTAAATTTAAATTTCTGGGTCTTTTAGGTTTTTCCGATCCCGTCAGACCCAGCGTGGCTCATTCTTTAAAGGAATGCTACACCGCCGGAATGCGGGTGATTATGATTACCGGAGATTATTCCGGCACCGCTCAGTACATTGCCAATGAAATCGGATTACAAAATTCTCAAAACGTTATTACCGGTCAGGAATTATCACAATTAAGCGAAGCTGCCTTAAGCGAGCAAATTAAGACCGTAAACATTTTTGCCAGAGTGGTTCCGGAGCAGAAATTAATAATTGTAAATGCTCTCAAAAGGAATAATGAAATTGTGGCCATGACCGGCGACGGGGTAAACGATGCTCCGGCGCTCAAAGCCGCCCATATCGGCATCGCCATGGGCCAAAGGGGAACAGATGTAGCCAGAGAAGCAGCCGACATCGTGCTTTTGGATGATGATTTTTCCTCGATAGTCACCGCAGTTCGTATGGGCCGCCGGATTTTTGATAATCTCAAAAAAGCCGTTTCGTATATCTTTGCCGTCCATGTTCCCATCGCCGGCCTGTCACTCGTTCCTCTGGCCTTTAATCTGCCGGTTGTTTTGCTTCCGGCCCACATCGCCTTTCTGGAACTGATTATTGATCCGGCTTGTTCGGTGGTCTTTGAGTCCGAGACCGAAGAATCCAGGATCATGAGTAGACCTCCCCGTCCGCTTAACGAGTCTTTGTTTAGTCGCAGCAATATTTTAATTGGTGTAGTTCAGGGGATCAGCATTTTAGCAGTAGTCCTGGTAGTGTATTTGGGCTCTATCATCCTGAGTAAAAACGATCTGGAAATCAGAACAATCGCCTTTACCACCATGGTCTTTGCCAATTTGCTTTTAATTGTTTCCGACCTGTCCCGTTCCCGAACTTTAATTTCCACCTTAATAAATAGCAAAAATAAAGCTCTCTACTGGATTCTGGGGTCTACCAGTATTGCTTTACTGGCAATTCTATCGCAACCGGTCACGCGTGAATTGTTCCACTTTACTTCCTTAACTACCACTGAAATTTTAATCGCTTTTGGTGCCGGCCTGGCAAGTATTCTCTGGTTTGAAGTTATCAAAATCTACCGCCGTTTTATCGTGGCTTAGACTTAAAAACTCCGGTCACATAACTGGTTCCGTTTAGTAGGGGATTTCCGGTAATTAAGGCTCCATGGCTCTCTTCCCACTGCTCAAAGCTGTCAGCTTCCCTGATTTGCCCTATATATAATAGTACGGCCACACAGGCCGGGCAGTCCAGATTGGTATCCCCGAACTCCAGCAGTCTGTCCAGGTCAAAATTTTGAATTGCCGCCACAGTTTGGGTGTCAAACGCTTGGGCTTGCTCCAACATTTGTCCGTGCGAAAAATCAGTGCTTACCACAAACAAAGTTTCTTCCGGCAGAACTTCGCTTAACGCCCTGGCCATTTTTTGCAGTTTTTCGGTGCTGAAATACGGAGAGATTGCTATCGGAATAAATTGTGCCGTCGGATATCCGGGTCGTAAAAAAGACATGGGTACAAATAATCCATGTTCGCCTTCCAGAAGTTGTTGATCAAAAATCATTTTCGGTCCGACGTCCCTTATCTGATCGATTATTTGTGAGGCAATAGCAAAGTCTTTCAAAGTTTTGGTCAAAGTGAAAGTTTCACTTTGCGGTTTGAAATGGTTTGGAGACAGTACCACTACGTATTCAATCCCGGGGGTTGCGGTGGTAACTTTCTCGACCGTTCTGATCATCATTTCCGACGCCAGTTCGTGATGCGGCATGATTAGCCCCATTATTCTTGATGGAGTGTCAGTACTTAGTCCTTTGACCTTTTCTCTAAGAGGCATTAACGGCCAGGCCGCAAATATTACTCCCATCAAAATTAAGACTGCTGGTTTATTAATTAACTTCATATTTGTTATCGGCTTTCAATTCTTACCGTTTCACTGGCTGTCGCTTGCCACACCGTAAGATCCGTCAGGGACTGAAACACCGCCGGTTCGGCCACATATTCTCCTCCGAAGGCGGCTCTGGCAAAATAAATCCTTATTCCGTCGTCATACTGTCTCCATTTCGGAAAATAATAAAAGTTGCCGCGAACAATTTGATTCTCGGCTTCCCACATTCCTTTGGCTTGAGTCAGTCCGTAAGCCCCGGGGTTTGACAGGTATACCAAACCGGAAGGCAGATAGTCGTTGATTTCGTAACTTCCTACCGGAGCTGCCTCGGTCACATTGACCTCCAGTTTTATTCTGACTATGTCTCCAGGATTAATCGCTCCGTCACCGATGGCTTTTTGATAGCTGCGTTTAATGCTCAGCCGCTCATCTTTGGCTCCGCTTGTCAGTCCGGCTGCCCCCAGGAAATATCTGAAATCTAAATCTGCTTTTCCGGACAAAACCTCCACCTTTAATCCGGGCAGATCGGTCGATTTAATAATTTGTCTTTCTCTTTCCCCTTTGGACAGATCCCACGATTTATTTATCGAACCGGCAGTCAGGTTTATTTTGGTCGCCTCCTTAGGTAGCTTTGCTAATTCTTCATTAATGTTGGAGATGTAAGTTAGATCCAGTAAAACGTTTCTGGCCTGCCATCCGTAATCTCTCAGATAAAAAGCCAGTCCTTCGTTGTATGTTTTCTCTACTTGGCTTCCTACCAGTGCCGCCCAGGCGGTATTGGTCACTATCTGATCACTGTTTTGTCCATCAATTCGCACATATGGCTTACTGGTATACCCCCAATCAGCCAGAATATCCAGGTATAAATTCCTGGCCTTTTCGGTTTGCCCGGTCGATACTAGGGCAAGAGCCCCGATCAATTTTTCTTCAGCCGTTGTCGAAGTGTCTATCAGGCGGTCTAATAAAAGGACCTGGGGTTTTTGAAGCATAGCTAGTCCCCAAACGGCCAGCAATTTTTGTTTATTATTTGCAGATTTTTGCGTCAATTGATTGGATAAATAGTTAATCAGCTTGTCCTGGTCAAATTTAGATCCGTCGGCTCTTATGGCCCAAACCGTAGTTTCCAGGTTACTTCCTCCCCATTTAACTTGAGACAGTCCTCCGCTTATTTCCTGAAACTTCAGTAAGTCCCAATCACCGCTTCCGCAGTTCTTCTGACTAAATCTCTCAGCCAGAATTTCAAAAGCTACCGTCCTGGCTATCCACTTTTCCAGCCGGTTGCTTCTGCTGTAGCAATATCGCTCCAGCTGATCATAATATTTTCCCTGACCCTGGTCGGAAACAGTCAGGCTGATCGGTTGATCAGTCTTAACTCCCCCCAGTTCAGGTCCTTGCAGACTGTTTCCGCTCAATAGACTGAATTTTTTTCCTGTCCTAAAGCTTATTCGGGAATCAATTATCGAAAACGGATAAACAACTTGGTCAGTTAAGTTTCCCAAGGTTCCCTTAACCGCCAGCTTGTAATCTCCTACCGGTAAACTGTAAATAGGAAAGCTCACTTCTTTAAAAGCTCTTTCGGTCTTGGCTTGTTTGGCCAAATTTTGGTTATCAATAGGAATAAAAGTTTCGTAGTTGATTAAATCTCCCTCTTTAAGCGCCCGGCCGTATCCGCTGGTCGTCACCATTGGTTTATCAAAAGCTAGGTACTGTCTGGGAGCTTCATTGGTGACAAAGAAATCCTTTGATGCTACCAACTCACTTTTGGTAAATCCGGCCTCCAGTCCGGCCGTTACCGTCTGGCCGTAGACAATCCAGGTAGTGATGTTGTCGGAAAGGTCGATCTTAAAAGTGGCCTTGCCTTCACTATCAGTTCTGGCCCGTCCGAAAAACGCCGTATCTTTGAATACTTCCCGGACGTCTCCGCCGCCTCCGCCTTTTTCAGCTTCGGACGCACTGGGTAATACCGGCCGATGGCTGTAATAGTTGTAATAAATCATATTTGAAACCGATTTGTACAACCTGTTAAGCGGATCTGGTGCAATTACTCCGCCGATAGCCGCCAGCGCTTGATCTACTAACACAATATTTACGTCAGTATTTATTACGGGTTGTGAATTCTGGCTGACCGAAACCGTAACCTGGGCCGTTTCTCCTGGTTGGTACTTAGGCTTATCCATCCCTATGGTTAAATCCAATTTGCTGTCCTGCTTTTTATAAACCAGATTCACTCCGTTAAACATAAATCCGCGGTAATAATCCCAGCAATACCATTCCCATTCACACTCACCCGTCACCGGCAGATAATAAGAGCCGGTAAAAATTACTGCCCCTAAAGTCAGATTGGGCACATACTTGGCCGCAAACGGAAAAGTTACCTCTGGCGTTTCCTGTACAAAATAATCTTGCCGGCCCCGATTGGCTGCGATAAACAAAAATCTGTTATCCGCACTATCGGCATAGTTTTCGCCGTTCTCCGTAATTTTTGCGGCTATATTTTCGTTTAGTGAGTATTCGTTTATTTTTTTACCCAGCGTTAACTTCGGGGTAGAGGAGCTTTCTACTTCATTTTGATTGTTTTGATAATAATAAAAATAATTTTGCAGTTTATAAGGTCGGCCGTTTTCGTCGTTAGCCACCAGAAGAGTCGTATAATTTCTCCCGGTTTCCATCTCAAATTCAAAATTCACTTCTCCGGCGTTATTTGATACCAACGTCTTAACCGGCCAAGTTTCGCTTTTTCTGACATATGTATATGATGGCCGGGTCCGTTTTTCAATAAAATCGTAATAAGTCCCTTCTTCCACTTTATCCCACCAGCTTTTTGTTACGGTTAGACTAGTTTGCGCATTGGCTACCAGACTGGCTTTAACGTTAGAACTTGTGCTGTCGTTTAACCCGGTTAGATCCACCCGGTTCAAAGTAGCCTTCAGTTTTGCCAGACTACCGTCTTGGGAACTATCTGAGGTTAGCATTACCCTCGATCCGTATACTATTACACTTGCGTACCCCTCGACCTTGCTGTTTTGAGCCAACTCCGGGGTTATGGTTAAGCTTTCGTATCGGGGGTACGGATTGTAGTTGTCGCTGGGTACGATAAACTCAGGTGTGTATTCAAGCGCCACCTGGCCCATATTGTTAGTGGTCTTAGACGTTCTAGTAGAGTCTAGTCCTCTATAAACACTTACCGCCACTTGTTTTCCGGGAGTGCCGTCAAAAAAGCTCATGAACGCATTAAAGTTAACTTTTTCTCCGGCAAACACCGCCTTCTTATCAGCAGTCACTTCAATCTTCATTTCCGGTTTTTCAAATTCTTCAACTTCAAACCCTGATGAGGTCAGCAGTAGTTCTCCCGTTTTCATCTCCAGCTCATACCAGCCGGCCGGAATTTCTTCGAATGAGATGCTGCCCATAAACGTTCCGTCACTGTTTACGTCAATATTTTTACTGGAAATGACTAAGTTATCTTCTCCGTAATATCCCTTAGTCATACTCAGGTTAACGGTTGATGGAGTAAGCCCTGAATCCCTCTTTTTTACTACTCCCCAAAAATTTACCGTGTCGCTGGGCTTATATAAAGTCCTTTCGTAATAAAGGTAAGACCAATAGTCGTCGCTCGTCATCTCGTTTTGCTTAGTTTTTCCTTCCAGGCTTTCTACCGGCAAATACACCTCTGACCCTTGGGTTGATTTAATTTGCAAATATTGTGAATCCTGGCCATACAGGATATCCGGAGTCGAGAAGACGGTGATTCCGTTTCCTCCGGTATAGTTTCCGCCGGAAGCTCCGAAAACATTAACCATCGCTCCCGAGACTGGGGTTTTAGTTGTCAGATCATTGGCCCAAACCAGTGTTTGTTCCCGGCCGGCCGTCACATAAGCTGCCAGATTTGTGGCTTGGACCCAGGCTTGTTCCAGTTTCTTGTTATCGTCATACCAAAACTGCACCAGATACAGGCCTTCAGAAAAAGGAGCCGGCAGTTGCAGATATTGCAGTCGGTCGGATACCTGCACCTGGATCTCCGCCTCGGCAATTTTTCCCAAACTGTTCACATCTACCGGTGCATCTTCTTGATACTGTCTGTACCAGGATCTCTTTCGTTTCTCGACAGCTTTTCTGGAGGCAACAAATTCAGATCCGGAGTTAAATTTATAGATCCTCGCTTTCACCGAAGCATCCGGCAACCAATTCGCGGTATAGACTTTGACTGTTGGCGGTTGGTTCAAAGAAACCTGAATCGAGTCTTCGCTGATGCTTAAGTGGGGCGGTGGAGTTTTATCCTTTCTCTCTTCAGCTGTCTGAAAGGAGAACGAATAATCATCGGCTATTCGGTCGTCCCGGGATTCCAGGCTTAATCCCTTTTTCAAAGTTACGGTGTATACGGTCTTAGGCTTAAGTGGGGTATTAGGCACAATTGCCCATGTCTGACCATGTTTCTCTGTTCTAAATTGTATAGTCGGAGAAATAGTTAAGTACGGTTCTGGATTTTTGAAATCATCCTGTGAAAATGTCAGTTCAATACCCGTAGTCAGTGGCACCTCTGTTTTCTTACCTCCCGGCAGACTGCCGGTAATTTTGAATTTTCCCTGGGCTTGAAAGCTCCAACCATAATCCCTGTCCCACGTCTGATCATTGGTTTTAGCTATGCCCTTTACCGCCATTTTGATATTTAATACTTCATCTACCGCCAGGGCTGATATTGGCTCCAGGCGAAACAGAGTCGGACTAAGCTGAGTAACTGTCATCGGCCGGGTAGTGTTTAAATACTTTTCTATCGCCGATTTTTCCATCGGCTCCTTGGCCGTTAATTCAAAAGTTTGTTTCGGCAAAATTCCCCATACAGAGGCCGTGATTGGTTTTAAAGAAAAAAACGGTTCTTCCCGTCCCGGAACTACTAATTTTGTATATCCTTGAGGCGCGGGTATGCTTTGTTGGACTTGGCCGCTTATCGGTTGTTTTAGGGAAGGTCGTTTGATAATTATCGCTCCGGCCAAAAATAGTATCAGTAAGAAAATTACCAAACCCACCCACTTAAACCTGCGTATTTTGCCCACCCCTCAATCATAATCACCCTTACCCTAGTCCGCAACTGCATTAACCAAAGCATCGATTTTAAAGCTAATTCACTTTGTCTAATTGATATCGATTTTTATCAGTGAAATCAGATCGATGCCTGTTTCGTTCTTGATCAGGTCGCGGGCTCCGAATGTGACGGTTTCAAGAGCCGTACATACCGCCACAATGTCAACGTTATAAATTCTCAACGCTTTTATTAAATCAACCATTCCTTTTCCGGACGTAACTTCGTCTTCAATAATTATCACTGAGTCACCTTTTTCCAATCCGTAAAAATAATACTTGCTGTTATTGCGGTGTCCTTCTGTAAAACTGAATACGTCCTGAATATTTCCAAAGTTAGTCGCTGTCGAAAAAACGAACCTGCTGCCTCTTTCCAGAGCCAATGCCGTTGCCATGGGAACTCCGCTGTATTGAAGTCCTAAAATTTTTTCACCCGCTGTTTTTAAAGGCAACTTGTCGTTAAGCTTTTTTATTACCGTCTTTAATACGTTGGGGTCCAGCACTCCGATTTGGCTTACAAAATTATTGGTGATTTTAGATTTACGATCGGAGTCTACCCTATCAATCAGCCCAAGTTTAACCAGCCCATTGGTGGGATCATCTATCACCTGAATCGAAGTATATTTATCTTTATAATTCATAAACGTTATTTTATCATTCTCAACTTACCGGTGAATATCTCCTGATCCTGTTACTTCAACAACTCTTCCTCAATCTTTCTCACACACTCCTCTGGTGACACCTTTTCAGTATTTAGTTCAATAGCTCCTGGAAAATATGTATTCTCCAGCTGTTCATAAATTCTCCGAATAACCTCATCCCCCAACGGTTCTCGGCATCCCTCTTTTACTCCCGGTCTGATCCTATCCCGATCCTGCAGAATGCCCAGCGGACACTTAATTTGGAACACCTTCGATTTGACACCCATTTTTTGCGCTACATCAACGGCCAATGGAATAACAAATGGATCGAAGAATATTTTTTCCATGACTACGGAAAAACCATTTCTCAATAAATACTCCAACGTAGCCAAAGCACACTCATCCACATATTTTTGTTCCGTTAAAGACGCCTCTCCGGAAAAGAAATCCTTATAATTATCAACCTTCAACCACACCACTTTTTTCTCAAAACTTCTCATTAACTTTGCGATTGTCGTTTTTCCACTGGCCGGTGCGCCCCTGATAACCACCAAGAACTGATCCATGTTTAAATTTTACCAAAAGTTAAATGCTAGGCCAAACTATTTATTATCTATATAGTGCTTCTCTTTCCAGCTATCCCAGGTCGCCACTCTGACCCCCAGCTTATTTTGTCTCAATAATTCCTGGACTTTTGATATTTCCGAATCCTTAGAAACCAACACGGCCTCAACATACTCAGTTTGTAGTTGTACCTGGGGTAAATCCGGATATTCGCCGGTTGCATCATATCCAGGCAGCTCCATAACAGACGGCTTCAGTACCCACGTAACCATATCATCTCCCATCAGATTTGCCTCGCCTAGTCCTCTCCTGATTAGCTTACCTTGAGTATCATACTTGTCACGGGTCATCTGTACTACATCCGGTCGTGAAGTTCCCCCGACCTTCCGTCCCAACGCTTTCTGCGTATCACTCGACATCAGTAGTCCGTCTGTTACTGCACTCTCTAGCTTATCAATCGGCAGTTGATGATAGTGGTATAGTAAGCCCTTCTCGTTTTGCCTTATCTCCTCCCGCCGGAAGTCACGTACCAATTGTAAAGCGTGTGCTGCATCTACATTGTGATTTTTTGAAAAACTCACAATAGTACCTCTGCGCATTAATACCTCTCCGGCGGCCATTGCTAAAGCTGTCCTCAATTGTCTCAAATCATCTAAACCGATGCCCGATGCTTCAGCGGTTTGAATTACAGCCTGCAGTCCGCCGGTTCCCTGGTTCTCAGCCTTCGGAATCACTATCAATGCCCGGCTGAAATCCCGTCTACCTCCGGGACCGATTTTCACTCCGACATACTCAGCACCTGAATCATCCGTCACCAACCGATTTTACCAAAAGCCTCAATACTATTTACGAGGGCTTCCCCAAATCACCCGTTAAAGTTTGATTTTATTACTTACTCGAATACCTGGGCCTGGTAAGTATAAATTTCCGTTGCTTTATCTAAATAACAATTATCAGCAAGTCCTGCTTTTTCCCGGCACAGATGGGTCAGCAATTCTTCCAGCTTCCATCCGGTTTCTTTGGCTACTTGCGGTAGGTACGTCCCTGATTTATTTTTATTAATAACCACTACTCCGTCGGTTTCCGGATTAATCTGTTTCCAATCATAAATTCTCTGCCGGGGCGTCATCACTGAAATTTCCAAAGCCAATTTATCTAGTTCGTCCGCTCTCACAGGATTGAATCGGGGATCCGCTGATGCGGCCGCTACTGTTTTTTCTTGGATTACTTTATAAAGAGGCTTAGCCGGTGAAAATTCCCCGATGCATCCTCTAAGGTCTCCTGCGTTTCTAAGGGTGATAAAAGCCCCCAGCGGATCTGCTAGTTCACTGCTTGTCACTTTTATTTCCCCCGGCAGTCTTTTATATTGCACAAAATCCCTTAGGGTTTGTTTGGCAATTAGTAGTGCTTCTTTTTTTGCCTGGTCGGATAATATTGGGGTCACAAATTTGATACTGGTTCCTTCGATGGCTATAGCCCCGTATCCTACTACCCGGTTTTTATCACCCGTTACGTCTCCGCTGTTTTCATATTTTAAAAGCTTGGGGGGATCCAATTTTAAAAGTTGTGCCACCTTCAAAGCCACTCTTAGCGGTTCGTATCCGCAGGCCAATGTTTCCACTCCGGGATTTTTGGCGCTGGTTGTTTGAGCCGTAGTCTGTTCGAATCTGTTTTTATCTCCCGACAAAAATCCCTCAATGGTTGCCAGGTCTACTTTGTTAGCCGTTTCGTAATTGGGATAGTGCGATAAATCCGTACTGATCACCAGTAGCGTTTTCTCGTTCATGTTCAATGCAATTTTGTATGCCAGTGCCGAAATCAATTCTTCGGATGGTACCGACAATAAAATGGGGACTATTTTGACGTTAGGTAAAATTTTCTTTAAAAAAATAGTTTGTGTTTCCAGCGAATGTTCTTTTTCAAAAACGGAGGCATCTTCAATTATTTTTTCCTCCGGATCTAATATTTTTTTAGCCAGTTCGCCATCAATTTCCAGATTCCCCAAAGGGGTTTCCCAACTTCCGCCGGCAATCATCGCCGCCTGAGCAAACTGGAAGTAGTGACTGGGTCCGACCAAAATTATTTTTTCTATCTTGCTCTCCATCAGCAGTTTATATGCGGCAGCTGCAGTTCGGCCGGAATAAATAATTCCGGCATGGGGTGCTACCAGTATTCGTAGGGGATTTGTCAGGGCAACTTTTTCGGCTTCGTTTAAATACTTCTCCAGATTCTGATTTAGGGTTTGCGCATCAGCCGGATAAAAAGTTCCGGCAGCTGCCATCTTTTTTATCTGTGCCGGAGTTGGAGCCTCTGCATTTTTAATCATCAGCCATACCATTACGGCAAAGACGATTAATATTGCAGGTAAAATCATTACTGCTGGACTTTTTAACCTAAACACTTTCCCCCATATTATAATAGTAAAGTATGAATAAACTAATTCTTGCCGCATTTCTGGGCATAAGTAGCTTCTTGTTTGGGGCCTATGTTACTCCTCATTATTTAAAAGCCGGCCAAGTAAATGGTGCTCTGACCGAATTTGGGTCACTTTCTCCGGAGTTGTTTAATCAGGCCGCAATCTCAGGTAATTACGTGGTTTTAGACGTCCGCACTCAAGAAGAATTCTTATTGGGTCACCTGCAAAACGCTCGTCAGGCAGATTATCTCCAGATCTCTCAATTTTCTAACTACTTGGATTCTTTAGATAAAAATTCCAAATATCTTCTGTATTGCCGTACTGGTCGTCGTTCAAAAGAAGCTTTAAAACTGATGCAATCCAAAGGCTTTTCTTATGCAGCAGACTTAAGTGGGGGAATATCCGCTTGGGCTACTGGCAACTATCCTATCATTAAGTAACCTTCTTTTTCAGCTTAGATTCAGGATTTAGTGATATCCTGCTATATGCAAAAAGTCGTATTAACCCTGATTGTAGTTTTAGTGGTAGCCGGATTTGTTTTTGCCCGTCCTCAACCCTCAAGCCCCACTTCCATCAAACCCACTCCTCTTCAGACTGATACCATTTTCGAGAAATCTAATCCGTATTTAATTCAGAACACGGCTGTTCGCAATTGGGACTCCACTATTTTGTCCCAAACAAAAACCCGAGAAACCTCCAGATTTATTTCCTACGAAATTACTTATAAATCTGATAACTTGCTTCAATATGCCCTGATGAACGTTCCCAAAGGGACAATGCCGCAGTCCGGTTGGCCGGTAATTTTTGTAAATCATGGCCACATCGATCCCCAGATTTATTCTACTGCCAATTCTTATATCAACACCTCAGCTTATTACGCCAATGCCGGTTTTTTGGTTTTAAAACCTGACTACCGGGGACACGGCAGATCAGAAGGGGAAGCCGATGGTGTTTTATCCCGAATCAACTACGCTGCTGACGTTTTAAATCTGATCGCCGCAGTCAAAAAGCTGGATACGGCGGATGGCGACTATATATATGTACGGCCACTCTATGGGTGGGGATGTTTCATTGCGGGTGATGGAAGTTTGTCCCGCCTGTGTTCGGGCCGTTTCTCTTTGGGCCCCGGCCGTCACTTCTTTTCCCGAAAGTTTTTTATACTTTGCCAGAAAGACCACCACTACCGATCCTAAGCGGCTGGAAAGATTTCAAAAAAGACAGGCGGAGTTGGCTGCTAACTTTACTTCAGACCAATACACCGACGTTTCAACTTTTGATAATGTCGACCGGATTCAGGTTCCGGTTATTATCCATCATGCTACGGCCGATCAAAGTGTTCCCTATGCCTGGGGCAGGGAATTATTTGAAAAACTGCAGTCATTAAATAAAGATGTCAGGTTTTACACCTACCAGGGGGACAATCATGACATAGCCGGGAACTGGTCTACCGCTCTTAATCGCGATCTGGAATTCTTTAATAGCAAATTGACATCCCGCTAAAGTTTTTCATTTTACGGTCACCGATTTGGCGATGTTTCTTGGCTTATCCACATTGTTCCCCAGTTTGACCGCCATATAGTAGGCGATTAGTTGTAGGGGAATCAGGTTCATGACAGCACTGGTCTCACCGCAGTCAGAAACCGGGATATGCACGTCAAAGTTTTTATTATTATCAGGACTTATTCCAACTACCCAGGCCCCTCGCAGTTTTACTTCAGCTACTGCATTTAACACTTCATTTTTTGTTTTATCATTCGACATTACAGCCATAACTGCAGTGCCTGGCTCCATCAGCGTAATCACATAATGTTTCAGGTCCCCCGATGGCAGGGCATGTCCGTGTTTATATGAAGCTTCAATAATCTTGACCATTCCCTCCCGGATTATTTGAAAATTCTGATATTTACCCAGTAAAAATACATCATGTTTACTCGTGAGTTGCAAAGCAGTTTTTTTGAGCAGTCGGTGATTGTTATTGTCGTCTAAGTATTTACCGATTCTGCCAGCCAAAAGTTTAATATTTTTTCGAGCCGATTCTGCCTCACCTCTGATGGTTTTGGCCAGCAGATATCCAAAAGCTATCTGTGCATCAAATGTTTTGGTAGACATCACACAAATTTCCGGCCCCGACTGTGACATTAGAGAGTAATCGGACATCCTGCTGATCATCGATCCCGGCATGTTTACAAACGACGCAATTGTTACTTTCTTTTTCTTTGCCGCTTCCAATACTTCCAGTACGTCTGCCGTTTCTCCGCTTTGGGAAATGGCAATTATCAGTTCATTTTTATTAAACAACTCGACATATTCCGTCGCATCAGCTCCGATTAGACTGACGGCTTTTATTTTAGCTGTGTCTCGTAAATAAAAGGCTACCTGGGCTGCTGCCACTCCCGCCCCTCCCGACCCGATAGTGTAGACGTTTTCGGCTCTCTTAATAGCCACGGCAAGCTTCTCGTAATTTTGTTTATCCTGATTGGCAATAGTAGTCAAAACCAGTGGGGCTTCATTAATCTCTTTTAACATGTAGTGATCGTAGCCGTTCTTATCGGAACTCCCGTTTCCGAAATCAATTTTTGTCAGTTTAATTTCTTCTTCTTTCCCGTTTTTTGTATTGTACATTTTTAATTTTCCGTCTATCTCTATCATTCGTCCGTTATCAACAACAGACATTTTATCTGCCATCTGTGACAGTGACAGCGCGTCGGACGACAAAAAGAACTCCGAAGTTTTGGAGTTGACTCCGGCAACCAATGGTGACCCGTTTCTGGCGGCAATTATTCTTCCGTCAGCCGATATAACTACAATCGTGTTTCTTCCTTCAAGTTCGTTAAAGGCCAGTCTTATCGCCTCACTTAGGTCTTTGGTTTTTTTCAGTTTTTCTTCCACCAGTCTGGTAATCGCTTCAGTGTCGGTTTGACTGATGAATTGATGTTTAAGTTTCAGAAGTTTTGATTTCAACTCCGAGTAGTTTTCCACAATCCCGTTTTGCGCCAGAGCAAATGATCCGTCAGCTGATAAATGGGGATGGGCATTAATGTCGGTTACTGCTCCGGTTGTGGCCCACCGGGTGTGGGCTATTGCCGACCGGCTAGAAGGCAGGTGCTTAAAGCTCATTACATCGGAAATCTTGCCTGCTTTCTTTTCCACCTCCACCCTGCCGTTAGTAGATACTCCGATCCCCCAGGAGTCATATCCCCGGTAATCGAGTTTTTTGAGCCCAACGGCTGCAATTTCTCCGGCATTATTTTTAGGTCCGAAATATCCGAATATTCCGCACATAATTCTTGCGATTTCTGATGTTCCCGGAGAAAAAGTAGGAATTGTGCTATTTTCCCTTTGCTCCGGTCATCACTGACCGGTTTTAAGGAAAATATTTTGGATGACAATCACACCCAGAAGGTTTCCGCAGATGCTCTTTTTTGTCAAAAAGGCCCGATTTCCTGGCCATGCCAGGACCTTCTTCCTCGTTTCCTTGCCTAAGTGTCTGGCAAGGTCCACACGCTCTTATAAATATCGCCTACTTTTTCAAAGAACCCTTTAATTATATACGTTCAGCGCAAGTTTTAGAAAAACAAAGCTGATTGGACCCATTATGGTATAATAACCTATAACATATGGGTTCTCGCACCGAAACTCCAATTGCCAAATTGCCCTCAAGACCCACCACAGAAATTGGTTTCCGCGCTCAGAGTCAAAGGATTGATATTCCAAGAGTCTGCTGGGGATGCACCGAGGTTTTAACTTGCCCTCCTTCCAGGATAGCAATCGCTGAATGCAGCTTCAACCTGGTTAAAAATGAACCTGCCACGTCAGCTTGTCAGGCCTGTGCCGACTTTTTACCCGATCCAGTGCAACTGCAATAACGATCAAGTCCACCCTCGAACCTTCTTGGAAGGTTTGTTAAGAAAAATAAATTCTGCAAAATAGCCAAAGGTAATATAATTCCTCCATGGCAGAAAAAACATCTTGCTACGAAATTTGTGAACGTAAACACGATTGTTACGGCGGTTATCTGTCAGAAGATAAACAATGCGACCGCGAAATTGAAAGAATAAAGAAGAAATTAAAAAGTGAACATCCAGGTAAGACGGTGTTGTTTGCTCCTAAAAACAGTGTAGGATTACGTTTTAAAATCATCGCACCGCAGGAAATTCCAGATAAAGTCTATATACTGGACAATGGTGAAATTCACGAACAATAGGCTAAATTTTTGCAGACTCATTAGGATTATTCTGCCGGCAAACTGGCTTTTGATCTTTACGAAGGTATTTGAAGTTTTTCAAAAAAAGCTTTTTGCTCCACTACTGTGTTTTCGGGAATTGCTTTAAAGAATTGTGATTTACTGGCTTGATCGTCCAATTTAATGTCTGAGCTTTCCAGCTTGCACAAAAAAGCCAGTGATACAGCATATCCGAATCCTCTTTTTTCAACTTCGCTGAAATATTCAATGTATCCCAAAAGCTTTATAACTGAAACTTCTACGTTTAATTCTTCCATGGCCACTCTTTGTATGGCGCTTTCCGATGACTCCCGATAAAAAACTGTACCTCCCGGCAAGTGCCATTGCCCCACGTATCCATTTTTTTCTCTAAGAGTTAATAAAATTCCGTCCTCGGTTTGAATTACCAGATCCACGCACAGTCTGGGAACTTTAGAGTAAATATCCTTGAATTCTTCAAATGTAAACGGTTGCTTTCTGTTCATGCTGGCATATTTTATAATACTTCAATCAATGAACGAAACCGTATTTGTAATTCTCAGCACTTTGTACCTGATCTCGCTGGCAATAATTGATGGTTTATTTAACCGGTTGGTTTTCAAACAATCCAGAAAGCTTTCGTATTTTTCTCCCATCAAACAAAAAATTTACCACAATTGGGAATGGCGGGCGGTTGGAGTAATCCTGCTCATTGTTTTGCCGGTTGTTCTGCCTTCTGCTGCCGCATTTCTGTTGGGCGGAAATTATCTTAAGTTGTATTGGATAGTCCTTCTGCTTGTTCAATGGGACATGATTTTCGGGGCCTTGGTTTTTGATGATTGGTTCGGAGATCAGCCCAGTATCGCTTTGCCGGTAATAGGTTGGATGAATTTTCCGCTTCTGCCCGTTGTCATCTCCCGCGCGATACTGGCACTTCTCTTAATCCTGACTTTTATTAAATAGCTCCCGGAAATTTTATTTCAATTCAATTTCACTTCTGCCATCAACTGTTTTTCCGTCGACCGTCTTATCATTCGTAATCCAAACTCTGTCTGACACCGCTTTGTACACTCTGTAAGTGTTATTTCCCAGATATTCTTCCGCCTCCGGCACCTTTTCCTCAAGCCTGTTAAATATCAGTGTTAATCCCAGTTTTATTTCTGCTTCTTCGGTTAACTCTTCGCATTTCCCGGTAAAATAAACCCCCATCCCGGTCCATTTGGGCGCATGGCTGTCAAAACATACCCATGACACCTTGCCGTTATGTTTAATGTTTTTGGCATGCCAGCTGTCTTTCGGAGATACCCAATAAAAAACATAGTTATCATTAACGGCAAAGTATAAAGGAGTTACCCAGGGCACATTATCTTCTCCCGCAGAGCTCACTGTTGTATATATTTCGCTTTTTAAAATTTTCTTAGCTTCGACCACCAGGTTTTCATTCATGCATTTATTCTACCAAAAACAATTATGCATCGAATTTGATAGTCAAGTCTGGCAGTCAGATTGTATCTTGACCTCTGGTGCTATAGTTGAAGTATGACTTTCGATTGGAGAAATTTGAAAGTTACTTATACCGGCATTTTTGCCGGTTTTTTTATGTCGAAAGGAGGTGAAGAATAAATGAAGAAAATAATTTCAGGTTTAACAGTTGGTGCAGCCTTACTGGCATTCTCTGTTTCCGGAGTTGCTGCCAAACCATCCGGTGATACTTGTATTTACATCAGGGATGGAATTTTGCAGTACGCAACCGGTCACTATTTAGAAGGTGATCCGTTAACCATGGGTTATGACGTTTTTGGATACAACTACCAGGGTCACATTTTCCAAAGTAGTTATGCAAACGCTTACCT
>Ga0208375_1001884_pt1 | contig 21355 bp, 18 predicted proteins | sample RifOxyD1_FD_184038 | JGI IMG/M metagenome (GOLD analysis project Ga0208375, IMG submission 184038) | Soil microbial communities from Rifle, Colorado - Rifle Oxygen_injection D1 (SPAdes) | ecosystem: Environmental > Terrestrial > Deep subsurface > Rock core/Sediment | place: Rifle, Colorado... | reverse complement strand
CCGTATGGAAAACACAATATTTCCATATTTAAGCCTAAAAAAGGCTGTCCTTTTATGAATAATAAGAATCCAGAGTTGATGCCAAGAAAATTGACGCACGAACAGGAAACATGCATGAGTGCAATAACTGTGAATGAGGTACTGTATGCAGCGAAAAAATAAAATTAAAATAAAAATAGTTAGTATTTTCCCAAGGAATTCTGCCTTATGGAATTATTGTACTTTTTTGAGTAAAAACCTGTCAAAAAATAAAAGATTTAACATAGAATTTATAGATTTAACAAATACTTACCAAGGCAACATTAAACGTGCAATAAATCTAATGAAAGGCATTGACATCAAACCATCTGATGTGTTAATACTTGGTTCACCGCTTCTTGCCTCAACATTTAAAAAATCAAAAGCAGAATTAAAAATAGTAATTGCATATGACCTTTATCCAATCACTATGGGAACGGGAGTTTCACCCTTAATAAAAATATTGGTAAAAAATACATATAAAAACATGAAATATGCCGATATAATAGTGCCGATATCTGAATTTTGTAAAAATGAAATAATAAAGATCTATGGTCTTAAGAAAAAGCTTCACGTTATCCATGGGGGGATAGACCACAATATATTTAAAAGAATAAAAAAGAATAAAAAAGTGTTAAGAAAAAGCCTAAACTTTCCGGATAAAACACTTCTCCTGCATATTGGAAGAGATGATTATAGGAAAAATTTCAGATTCGTATTAAACATGCTCAAAAAACTAAAAAACAAAGTTTTAATTAAAGTTGGCAATATTTCGAGATCAGATGTAAGCTATATTAGATTAAATAAGTTAGAAGGAAAAATAATAAATATTAAAAACATAGAAGATAAAAAACTAAATATCATATATAATGCATCAGATATTCTCTTATTTCCTTCATTTTACGAGGGGCTAGGAATGCCACCCATTGAAGCCATGGCCTGCGGATTGCCGACCATTGTAGCAAAGAATACGGGATTGAGAGAAGTTGGTATTGCTGAGAGCTTTGAAAAACTTGACTTAAATAAATGGCAAGAAAAAATAGAAAAAATTTTGAAAAATGAAAAATTTAGAAATAAAATGATTCAAAAAGGACTAAAACAATCTAAAAATTTCGATTGGGTAAAATATGCAGAAAAAATAGAAAAAATAATTTTGCACAATGTATAATTATTTTTTAATACTGCAAATAATAACTGAATGGTAGTAGATTCCTGGTTTGGTTGTAAAGGAAGATACTTTATCAATTGTTAAAACACTCGTTTTGCGTATTAATTCAAGTTGTTTATCTAATGATCTCATATGATTCCCTCGGTCTATTGCATAAAAAAATTTAGAAAATAAATTTGATTTTGAAGGTATTAAATCTACAATAATAATTTTATTCTTAGTAACTTTTGCCACACTCCTCAAAACATCAACAACTAGTTTATCAGGAAGATGATGGATGAAACTAAGAAGGAGAGAAGCATCGAACTGTTTTTTCTTAAATTGCAGTTTTGTAGCATCCATCAAATAGAATTTTTTATTTATGCTGCCGAATTTATCATTGCAATATTTTATAAACGACGGAGTATTGTCAATACCGACATAATTTGCATCAGTAACATTACAAAAATCGCCCGTACCGCATGCGATGTCTAACACACTTTTAAAATGAAACGGATTCAATATTTGCTTAACATGTTTATCCTGACGCTGGTCTAAAATATGTCTCACTGAATTGAACAGCACAGGAATATCCAAATACTTTTGCAATTTTTTATTTAAAACCATAACTCTCCGAGGGAGCAGACATTTTGCTCAAAATCCACCTCGAGATGAGTATGACTAGAGATATTTATAAAGTTATTGATTATAGTGCAGCATTCAACTGAAATATTCCGTCAGAAATTTTTTCTTAATCCTTAACATTCCGCGGATATCTTCATATGCAGTCTTTGCAACATTAACGCGAGAACCTGGGTCATCTACCCACCTAACATCAATTTGCGCAACGTTCATTCCACGTTTCAATGCGAGCAAAATCAGTTCACTATCGAAAAACCAATTGTTATTTTCAATTTCCGTTACTAATTTTTTAAAAGAAGCGGTATTCATTGCTTTAAATCCGCATTGAGCATCATTTATTGGAATTAAAAAAAATGTTCGCATTAAAATGTTATACCCTCTTGAAAGAATTTCTCGCGAAATCCGTCTTCCAATGACTTTCGAATGTTTTCCATGTCTGTTTCCTATCGCAAGTTGATTTTTATTAACAACGATTGCGTCAACAAGTGGTTTAAAATAATTCAAGTCCGTCGATAAATCTACATCCATGTAAGAAACAACATCCGCATTTGATTTCGACCAAACGTGCTTCAAGGCAAATCCCCTTCCCTTCCTATTTATTCTTACATATTTTACGGATTGATATTTTTTTTCTAATTCTTTTGCTATTTTTCCAGTATTATCTGTACTAGCATTATCTGCAATGATTATCCTGCAGTTATAATGAAACTCTGACTTTTTAAGAAAATTTGATAATTTTTCAATGCTATCTCTGATACCTTCTTCTTCATTGTATACGGGGATAACAATATCGACAGTTGTCATAAAAATCAATTAATAAGCTCTATTTTTAAATTTGCCGATTTTTCAACACTTCAAAAGAGTATTCATTATCAATATATGCTTTTGAAACTTTATCAGCAATGACCATCTTCAAAGTCATATTTCCAATTGGAAATGACGAACTATTTATCGGAATCATAAAGTTTCCGGGGATAATCCCGAAATTTCGACCAGGATAATCTTTAATCAGCTCATCAACTGGGTTAAAATAAGTAGAAAATATCTCCCCATTTTTTTTAATTTGATATAATTTAACTTCACTTTCATATAAACCTAACTTATTTTTTCTAAATCCGGCTAAATTCGGAAATAAAAAAACAACAATTTCTCCCTGGTTTATATTCGGTACATTTTGATTAAATTTATTATCCCTTATAACACCAATTGCAGTTCCGTGAAATAAAGTCATAGTTAAAGACGAAGTCCCGGGAAAAGTTGGTATCTCTGGAGAGATAAATCCGACTGTTATCCAGGGTGTCATCGTTATCAATACCAATAAGATTGTCAAAAAAGTTGTTCTTTTTCTATAAATATCGTTTTTCATAAAATCGAATAACAAATAAACAACCATCATAGTGTATGGAATTACTGCATACATACTCGACTCCCATGCAGTTACTCGCGGGACATATGGTCCTTCGTACTGAACTAAAAGACCAAATGTAATAAAGACCACGTTAATTAAAAGAAATGTAAAAATGGGATCGCCAAATATTCTTCTTCCGTAAAATAACAAAATAAATAGTATCGCAAAGACAACAAAAGAAAATTTAAAAGAGGTGAGATGCATCATCACCGAAGCTACTTCTGAGACTAATGAGAAAGAGAAAAAATTATACTCTGCTCCGGAATTCCAAAATATAAATGCTTCTAAATTAAAATCTCCGCTACCTATTGAACTCAAAGGAAGGCCATAGCGCGCCATATCGTGAGATGCATAAGAATATAATAAAACATACGGAATTGCTATTGCGATTATTGCTATACTTATCGGTTTTAGAATATTTTTAGACAGTAATATCCTCCCATCTTTAAAAGAAATCTGATTATGAAGAATAAGATAGACCAGGGCCGGCATTACAAATCCAGTAGAAATATGACTCATAAAAGTTAATGCTGCAAAAAATGAAGGTAAAAATATTCCGGATTTATTTTTAATATATAAATAACTAGTATAATAGAACGCCAATAAAAACACCATGGCCGTAAAATTAACGGCTCCAAGAATCCCATAAAAAGAAACTACACTGGTCATATAAAACATTAAAATAAAAAAAGGAAGTCGTTCTTTGCTATAAAATTTATTAGCAAAAAAATACAAAAGCGTGGCATATATAATCCCCGAGAATTTTGCTAAGCTCCTTAGTGCGGAAAGCGCACTTAATTTGAAAAAAAATCCAATTTTGACAGCAAGATAACCAATAAAGCCGGAAAGAGGGTTTACTGTCGCATATTTTCTAACAAATGCGCCCCATGGACAGTCTGGACAAACTTCAAAATATGAACGTGCCATTTTAGTAACCCAATTTTCCCCCATCGTTATTTTGAAACTTAAGACAACCAAGGAGAAACAAACAATAAAAACAAACAATAAAAATAATTTTTGATTAATAAACAACAACTTGTCTATAAATTTGTCCAGTTTACCAACCATAACTAAGTAAGATATACAAATAAAAAAAATGAGTGAAAAAATATAATAGACATTAGTTGCCAGATTAGTATAAATTGTTAAACCACTATTGTTAAACTTCATTGTTGTCCAGAAAAATTTAGATGGAAACATCAAAGCTAATGCCCAAAAAATAAATATGAAAATAGAAGAAAGAAATAGAGAAAAAACGATAATCTTATCTGAATCACGTTTAAATATATCCTTCAAATTATACCCCGCCATAAAGCAAGATAAAACGATTATCTTTAAAAACCTTTGCCCGACTATAATCCTAATAGGAAAATCTTATCCTGATTAGCCTAAAAACCCACTTAATTGGATCGATAAAAAGGTTAATTCTGGAACCACCAATATAATGCCATTCAATTGGTAAAAAATAAACAGAATATCCGTTCTTTTTGGCTTTATAGAATAATTCGACATCAAAAATCCATTTTTTATCAACCAAATTAGAAAATAACTTTTCAGCCGTTTTTCTTTTAAACCCCTTAAATCCGCACAAATTATCCCGGTAACTGTATTGAAAAATTAGCGAAACAAGTGAATTGAATCCAAAACTAAAAAATTTTCTTAAAAGAGCCGTTTTCACATTTGAATTTTTTGACAATCTATTTCCAGAAACAAACTCATATTTATTTAATTTTTCAAGCATCCTCGGGATTTCTCTGGCGGGAATTGAACCATCTGCATCGATAAATATAATTTTTTCACCTTTTGCCACATTCACCCCATACGCAACCGCATTTCCTTTTCCTTGATTTTTTGAATATCCTATTATTTTTACAAATTTTTCAGCGTGTTCATTCTTAATCATTTGTGAAACTTTTTTTCTTGTATCATCTTTACTGCCGTCGTCAACAATAATAATTTCAGAATCCTTGATATTTTTTTTAATGAAGCTAATTAGATCAGGAATAAATTTAGAGGAACGTTTTTCTTCATTGAACGCCGGCACAATAATTGAATTTTTCATTTTACTTATTTGAAATATAATAATACCTAACTTCTCCATTCTTTACAGCATAGGTTTTAGCAAGTTGGACTTGTTTTTGTTGAATATCCGCAAGATTAAACTTTCCTCCCTTCTTGAGAATAAAATGTACCGGAACAAGTTGATTGTTTTGATTCATGAGACCTACTAAGTCTATTTCATAATTTTGTTTTATATAATTCCACAATGAACTGTTTCCCATTAAATTTTCAAAACTTGAAACACCAACATAAATATATCTCAAATCATATACTGCCTCTTTATGTTTAAAAACTGATAAATTATTAACAAATCCGCATCTATGCTGTGCATAAGAACAAGTCGCTACGTCCTGAGAATGAGTAAATGCTACAAATTGCTCTCCTGGCACCATCATTGTTTTTAAATATTCACCCAGAAAATCTTGCCCATAAAAGTTGGTTGCCCAAACTCGATCATTTGCTTGAGACATGGCTGGCAAAGCAATAACAATCAACAATAGAGGGGCAAAAATTGTGAATTTTACCTTTGATATTTGACTAAATAAAGTTCCCAAAATATAAAGAAAATATGCTGCCAAGATAGATACTAATGGAAGAAAAGGCATTTGATAATAAGAATGCCCGCCGATTTTTGCCGCCATTAAATCAACATAAACAAAAATTGAAAAAACGTACCCGATTAAAAATCTCGAAAATCTTGTTTTATAATTAAACATAATAAATGCAAACCCAAAAATTGCAAACCATAAAAACCACATAGTATAATTATCGTTAAAATAAGACATCAAAGATGGCCAACGTTGCGTCCAATAATTTATATCGAATATTCTCATTAACTCAATTTTATAACTAACTTTTGATTTATCAACAACAGTTAATTCATAAATAAATGTAGTTATGATGCCAGGAATGACCCCATAAAATAAGTATCGAATGTCTTTCCAAAATTCATTTACATTTTTTTTAAATTTATTTATAATTTCTTCAAAAGGCAAAATAAAAAATAAAGGAACGGCAATAATACCAAAAGTATACTTTAATCCGAATGCAATCGAAAAAGCAAACCCGGAATACATTAATTGTTTCCTGTCTTTTGTATCTAACCACCTCATGAAAAGCAATGTTGTAAGTAACATTAAGAACATTCCCGGACTTTCTGGCTGTATATTTCTTCCGAAATAAATCCCCAAAGGCATAATAGTCATTAGAAAGGAGCTCAATAAAGAAAGATATTCATTATTTGTTAATCTTTTGACGATGAAGTATGAGAGTAAAATTGAACCAATCATGAAAGTAATCATAAATAAACGAGGAAGCCAAATACTTTCTCCGAGGATTATCCATGAAAAAGCAATCAAATAAGAAACATAAGGAACTTCAGCATATTCTTCATGGTATCCCTTTCCCTCATCGAGACCGGAATAAATATATGCTTGCTTATGTAACCAATCCCCTTGAGTCATGAAAAAACGAGCCTCATCGAGGTATTCATTCTCTTTCATATTATGATATCCAATTGAAGGAAAATCAATGTGATATATCCTTAAATAAACCCCAAGAATAATGAAAATCACCAAAAAAAAATAGGTAAGATTTATATGTTTAAACAAATTCAAATCAAATATCAAGTCATCCTTCTTTTCCATGAGTTAATCCCTATTGGAAGGACATAAAGACTATTTAAAAACATTTCGTGATTGCTTATAAGGTAAAGGAAGAATCAAGGTTTTTGAACGCAAATCAAAAATCCCATGCCGTAGTCAATAGGAGAGAGGTAATCAATTATATCAGCTATCGGGCCCATAAAAACAGCATATAAACCAAATAAAATGTTGTGTTTCACAATAAATCTCGAAAACCTTACGTTTAAATCTATGAATCTGGATTTTTTTCTGTAATCATTATCAAGATATTTAATGTAAGATAACGGCATAAGAAGATTAACCCAATAGTTATATGTTTTCAAAACATTAAATCCTGCTCTTTTAAAATGAGAAATAACTTTCCTGGGCGGTTCTAATCCAATGTGGTCATCTTGTTCAATCCAGTATCTTTTATACAAATCAAGATAACTTCTTGTAAATTTAGCCATTTTTTCTTTACTTACCATGGGCATACCCATCATAATTTTTCCTCCATGTTTTAAAACTCGCTTCAATTCAGCTAGAAGAACCGCTTTTTTTGGAAGAGAAATATGTTCAAAGAAATCCATGCTCACGATAAAATCAAAAGATTCGTTTGGAAATGGAAGTTTGAATGCATCTGCCCTATAAACATTATTATATATTTTTTTAGAATTTTGCAAAGATCCAAACGATAAATCTACCCCAAATACTTCACCATATTCAGTTAGACATTTCCAGCCACCACCACAGGCAATATCAAGAATTTTAAGATTTTTCTTTCCAAACAGTCTATGCCTAAAAAATCTTTCTGCTCGTGTAACCATGTTAAGTTCAGTAAATAATCTAAATAATGGATATCGGAATGGTCCTAAAAATTTTGGCATTAAACTTTCAAAATCTCGTGTTTCAGTATACCTCCCCTCATAAAATTCATGACTAGAATCAATAAAAGAAACTATTCCGTTTTTGCTTTTGTAGATATGTTTACAAGAAGGACATGACAAAAACTTATGCCAATCAATAAGTACAGTTTTGCACTTCGGACAAACGAGTAACATTAAGAAAATTATGAGATTTTCATTTATAAAACTTTGCATAATCTTGGCTCTGTAGAAAATAAGATAAACTCCCCCGTTTAGTCTAACGACTAACAGGGGAGTTTATCTTATTTTCTTGGCTTTACCGACTCTTAGGACAGAGCCTAATCTTTCAAAAAGTTTATAAGCAAATAAAAGAAATCAAGGTTATGAATGAAGAAAATGACATTGATTTTGATATTTTAACTAAAATAAAACTTGAATGGATGTTATTATTTGTAATTTTCTCATTGATTCTTTACTTTTCGGCAATATTTGATGATGGAAAATTAATTCATGAAGTTCCTGTAAATTTAAATGCGGGGGACATGTTTGTAACGAGTGCATTCGGAGATGTTGCAAGATTCAGCGATGATATGAAAAAGGTTCCCCCTGAGTTCGCAGGAGGAGCAACAGATGCCTTAAATTTTTTCTCACCATTGCACGGAATTATTTTAGCAGAACTTGCTAGTTTCGTAAATGCTGAAACATATGATTTCTTAATACATTTGAATTTATTAACATTAATTGGTGCGATATTTGTGATGTATTTCATAATTAAAAAATTCGATACAAATGCTGCATTAGTTAGTTTATTGATATTTCCTCTTGTGTTCAAATGGCCTTTTAATTTCATAATAACCTGGGGGGGAACATATGGAAATTTGAATATATTTATTGCAATAACGACCCTTCTTTGCTTTTATCGCCTAAACAAATCACACATGTTTATAATACTCGGAATCGTGAATGCATCAAGTTTCTTGTCACACGGAAGAGAATTTCAAACTGCAAATCTAGCGTTCGCTACAATTTTGTTATTTTGGATAATAAAAGATAAAGCATATAAAAAAATACTAGAAAAACCCAAAGAAATTATCAAATTGTTTTCGATTGAACCGAGTCTTATCATTTTAAAAAGATATATTTGGTCAATTCCAATTACAATCTTATTTATGTTTCCATGGTGGTCTGTTTTACGTGTATTTAAAGAAACGAACCTGGGAATTGGAATTATTCGATGGGGGTATAATCCATTATTCCATCAAGTAACTTTTTCCAGCCTCGGAATATTTTCATATCTGATATTTTTGAGCATAATAATGAGCTTAATTTATCTTTACAATCAAAAGTATAATGAATTCGATTCGTTTCTTATTTTCAGTTTGATATTTTTCATATGCGGAATAATAATCATTGCAGGAAACAACATACCGCAAGCGAGAGCATTCTACGTAATTACTGCACTGCCCATGTTATGCCTATTATTCTGCAATATTATCGGTAAAATTACAAAAGTAACAAACTTATCTAAGAACCTTATAACGACGGTGCTATTTATTACATTTTTAATGGTTGTATTATTACTGCATAAACCAGAAAGCATAGGAAATTCTTCCCTGATTAGTCCAGAACGAATGGCATCATTCAACTGGATTAAAGAGAATATTAAGGACAATTCAACAATTCTTGCAACATATGGCGATGAGTATAATCAACGATCAGTATTCGCAGTGATTAGAAAACCGTACAACATAATAAACCAAGAAGACTACTTTAATGCGATTAAAAAAGAAAAATTGACTAGTAATTATAAAATAGACAAATGGGTCATACATGAAAAATTTATTTTTGATGATAAAGAAGGAAGAATAATAGCAGCACCAGATGAATTCATACCGGTCGAAGAATCAATTTGTAATTATACCTACGTTTATGCTGACAAATACTCACAAAATAAAATACTTACGACATATAATGGATTACTCATTGACGCATTATTAAAAGAAGCAGATTTTGAGATTATTTATGAAAATCAATTAATCGTAATACTGAAAAATAAAAAAATTGGAGGAAAATGTTTTTTAGATAAAACATTATAAAAATGAACGAAAAATACAAAAAAATCACTGGTGATTTGAAAAAAGTATTAGTGATTGCTTTAATAGTTCTTGTCTTTTTTAAAGTTCATTACTACAAAGAGAATCTTTTAATACTATTTAAATTATTAATTGCCCACATTCTCTTGTTTATTTTGCCAGGATATTTTCTTATGTTGTATTATTTAGACGAGCTTGAATTCTCGGAGAGATTAATAATTGGTCTCGGATTAGGATATGGTGTACAACCATTGCTTTTGTACATAATCAATGTTTTAACTGAAGTAAATATACTGCAATACAATATATTCGTATCAGTAGGTATGATCTTAGTTGGACTTGCAATGTTCTATTTCAAAAACAAGAATCAATAGTTCAGGTTTTCGATACATAACTCTTTTAAATAACAAATATATGAGAAAAGCTATGAAAATAGGAATAATAACGGATGCAATAGATGATAGGGCAGCAGGGATTGGAACTTACGTTAGAAATGTTGTCCCGGAAATAGTTAGGCTAGATAAGAAAAACGACTATTATTTAATACATTTTGATAATTCAAAAAATGTATTCTACAAACAGTTTAATAACAATAAAAAAGTTCATGAAATTATTATTCCGATAAAAAAACTGCCTTTTGCAAGGGAAACTAGAAAAATAATTTTTATGCCTAAAATTCTGAACAGATATGAGTTAAATATTGTTCATGAAATGGCACAGATTGGACCTTTTTTTACAAAAACGAACTATAAAAAGATCGTAAGCATAATGGACATTGCTGCGATAATACTTCCAAAAACTCAACCCTTTATTTCCGTCATCCGCCATAAATTCGGATTACCAATAATTTTAAGGAATGTTGACAAGATTATTACAATAAGCGAGAATACGAAAAAAGATTTGCTAAAATACTTCAAAATAAGCAAAGAAAAAATAACACCTACGCTTCTTGCGGCAGATAAATCAATCATAAGAATCACTGATAAAAATAAAATAAATTTATTTAAGAAAAAATATGATATCGATTACCCATTCTTATTATTCGTAAGTACACTCGAGCCTAGAAAAAACATACTTAGACTTTTGAAAGCTTTTTCCAAAGCAAAAGAAGAAATCCCCCAGAAGTTAATCATAGTGGGAAGAAAAGGATGGAAATACCACGATATTTCTAAAACAATAAAAAGATTAAAATTAGAAAAAGATGTTGTATTTCGTGAGAAAATAGCAAATAATGAACTTCCTTTGTTTTACAGCACAGCAGATATATTTGTTTATCCTTCACTCTACGAAGGGTTCGGTATCCCTCCTCTTGAAGCGATGATATGCGGGTGCCCGGTGATAACGAGCAATGTATCAAGCATCCCCGAAGTTGTAGGAAACGCGGCAGAATTAATCAACCCATACAATATTGGAGAATTGAAAGATTCAATAATTAAACTTGCAAACAATAAAGAATTGAGGGGAAAATTAAGCAAAAGAGGAATAGAACAAGCTAAAAAGTTCACCTGGAAAAAAACAGCAGAAAAAACTATTAAAATTTATGAAGAACTTCACTAGGAAGATTCTTGCAAATCATGTTTCAGCATTCTTTCGACCAATTCTTTAAATTTAATTTTCGGCTCCCAGTGTAAAATGCGTTTTGCTTTGCTATAGTCTCCGAGTAATAAATCAACTTCAGCTGGCCTATAAAATTTTGGATGTTTTATAACGTATATTCCTGGTTTCTGCTTATACCATGCTACTTTTTTATCTGCTTCTTCTTCAGAAAGATTATGTAAATCTATTAGTTCATAATCTTTTCCGATATATTCGAACGCCAAGTCAACAAATTTTTTAACGCTGTTAGTTTCCCCTGTTGCTATAACATAATCTTCTGGTTTGTCCTGCTGTAACATAAGCCACATGGCTTCAACATAATCCTGAGAATGCCCCCAATCTCTGCATGCATCAATATTTCCTAAAAGTAAAACATTAGTTTTTCCTTTTTCTATGTCAGCAATAGTTGTTGTTATTTTTCTCGATACAAATTCTTTTCCTCTTCTCTCTCCTTCGTGATTATATAAAATCCCGGAACAAGCAAACATTCCGTAAGATTCTCTATAATTTCGTATAAGTTCAAAACCTGTGACTTTACTAATTCCGTAAGGAGATCTTGGATGGAAACGAGTTGTTTCAGTTTGTGGAATCTCTTCCACTTTACCAAACATTTCAGATGATCCGGCGAAGTATACTTTACAATTTGGACATCGATTGTGGACTACAGATAAAATATGGTATGTTCCTTTAATGTTTGTTTCAAAAGTTGAAAACCCATCTTCAAAAGATTGTGCTACAAAGGATTGGGCCGCTAGATGATATAGTTCGTCTGGTTGTACTTTTTCAACTACATCCATCAAACTAGAATAACTTTCTAAACTACCATAATGTAAATGAATTTTATCAAGAAAATGGCCTATTCTATCAATTCTATGAGTTTGATCCTGTATTGCAACTCTACGCACTATGCCATGGACTTCATAACCTTTACTGAGCAGAAATTCAGCCAAATAAGAGCCGTCTTGCCCTGTAATTCCAGTTATAAGTGCCTTTTTCATAATGATTAAATTAAACTCCGAACGATTTATAAAACTTTACCATCCATCATCTATACTTGAAGACGTGTGTACTTTTTCATCGATTGTGGGAGATAGCAGACATAATTTGGATTATTTATTTTCAGTATGGAACATAATTCGGGCTACCCCTGCACCCTAAAGGGTGCAGTACCCTACGCCCGAATTTTTCAAAACTGTTTAAGTGAGGTTTGCATTCCGTATTGTCCTGTCGTGTTGCTCTCGCGAATGTAGTGCTCAATCACACCGCCAGTTACCGAACCGACTGTTCTGCTGAATGTGAATTTGCTCCACATCGCTTTGTACTTTTTTCTCCACGGCTGATATTTTCTGATATGATAACTTGTGTAGCCTTTCAGAAGCTGAAAGGCTTGCGAGACTGCCATTGTCCTCGGCAGTCTCGCGAAGAGATGCACATGATCTTGCATGACTTTGCATTCGAAAATTTCTATGCCGTATTTCTTTGCCACAACTTCTATTGCGATGCGGCAAACTTTTCGCATGCCCTCGTTCTTGAATGTCGGGTTAACGATATTTCGTTACCCAGATCAGATGGTATGTATTTTGGCTCACTCCGTGAGCCGATTTCATCATTTGTTCGTATTCCATAGTTCGCTCCTCCGCAAAGTTTTTATAGCGTCGGAGCTCACACTAGTTTGATGTTTTTACTGCGTCGGCTCCGCCGCGCATTTTTTATTTTTTAGAATACAAAAATGTTCGCCATTCATTCACGCACTAAAGTGCGTAGGTTTCTGGCTCAGAAGATACTAAAACTCGATAGTACTGCAGCGGATATGCCCGGATAACGTATAAAGATTTGTTAAAAAAAGCTTGTATCATTATGTTGCAGAAGTATTGAATACATCGAAAGTACTCGGTAAAAAGTTTGAGAGTGTAGAGTGTGGTTATGAAAGATAAAAAAAGAAGTGTAATTTTCTATTTTAGAAACTTTAATAAAGTGCTATATTTTTCAATTATATGGAGTATGCAGAATAAAATGAGATTCAAAAAAGTTGCATTCATCATATCGAAGTTTACTGGGGAGAATCAGGATAATCGAGGACTTCTTTTGGGTGTCGGATATATTTCTCAATATCTACTAGACAACGATATCCCGAACAAGGTAATTGATTTAAGATTGGGATATTCAGTACAGGAAGTGAAGCAAATACTTGCAGAATATAAACCTGATCTCGTTGCAGTTCTTTGCTTTACTAATGGATTTGGTGAAACATATAGTGTTGTTAAAGCTATTAAAAGTAACGAATATAAAACATTAATTGGGGGGTATCATGTGTCTACCATAAAATCCAAAATTCTCGAGGAGACTGATGCTGATTTTGCAATAAAAGTTGAAGGCGAGGATGCTATGCTCGAACTATGCAAAGGAGTTCCATTCGAAAAAGTACTCAACTTAATTTACAGAAAATGTAATGGAAAAATTATAGAAAATCCTACAAGACTCCCTATTACTGATTTAGATAAATTTAATTTTCCAAGGTATGAAAGTTTTGAATTTAAAAAATACGATCATCTAATGCCACTTTGTTCTTCGAGAGGCTGTCCATTCTTGTGCACATTTTGTACAGCTGCAACAACAGCAGGGAGACAATTCAGAGTAAGAAGTCCGGAAAATGTTGTTGCAGAAATGAAAATGTGGTACGATAAGGGATACAAAAGTTTTTGTTTTGTAGATGATAACTTTACACTAATGAAAAATAGGGTGATGGAGATATGTAATCTCATTGAGAAAAATAAACTCGCCGGCATTAAAATAAGATGTTCAGGAATACGCGCAGATAGAGTAGATAGGGAAGTTTTAACAAAAATGAGAAAAGTCGGATTTGACCAAATAGGAATAGGCGTTGAAGTTGGTAACGATAAAATGCTCAAAATAATAAAAAAAGGAGAAACATTAGCCCAAATCGAAAAAGCTATAAAAGAAATAGTAAGATTAAAATATGATCTACAACTTTATTTTGTAATCGGGAATCAATATGAAACAACCCAGGATATTGAAGATAGCTTTAAACTAGCACTAAAATATCCCGTATCCGATGTTCATTTTTACAATCCACTACCGTTCCCGGGATCAGAACTGTATGATTGGGTTTTAAAAAATGGTTATTTCATCGAAGATTTCAACAAATACATAAATGACCATTGTCATTTTTCAGTTAATCCTGTTTTTGCGACACCTGAACTTTCTGCAAAAGAAAGAACAAGATTATTAAAAAAATCAAAAAAAGTAGAAAAAATCGTTTTAAGAAGATATATTGCCAGAAAAATGAATCCCACGTTCAAAATATTTGCGACACCTTTGTCTTTTGTGATTATGCTTGAACCAATAAGGTGGGCAATTAATACCTTTTTTAAGCATCCGTTTGGCAAGTGGACAATCAAGACATTCATGAAATTTTTCAAAGTAGACGTTCATTATCTTTAAAGATTATATTTGTTCTTTGCCCAAAATAATATCTAAAATTCCCCTGATAATTCCCAAAGACCCTTTAAGACTTTTGTGCTTAATTCCCAGTAAAGTTTCTAGAATAAGCATTCCTAGTGCCGCCCACCAAAATGCTAGAACATGCTTCATATCCTGCGGCATATTTTTTTTAAATCGATAATTGAAATATTTTATTTTTCTTTCTGCCGCGGGGAATAGATTCTCTCTGGCGGAGGGGGAGATATTATGATATATTTTTGCAAAAGGAGTGTAGTAATTTTGGTATTTTCTTGAAATCCTGTATGCAATATCCTGATCTTCCCCATTTGCATAACCTTTTAATTTTTCATCAAACATAAACTTCTTAATTGTTTTTCTTCTAAACGCCATAGCAAACCCGTACAAAAATTCACAGGGCCTTACTCCGTGTTTTTCGTCTGAAATTGTATCAGGTAACCCCGATAACCGAAACTTTCCATTTGCCGCCCTACCATGGAAAAAAACTGTACAAAACAACCATACGCATAGTTCTAAAGTTTTTTTAGGGATACTTAATTTTTTGTGCAACCAATGAGCAGTAACGCCGCCGACATGCCCGGGATGTTGTTTGAAAACGTTCAGTAATTCTTTGAGAAAATATTTAGTAAGAATGACATCATCATCGCAAAAAAAGACTATGTCTTTATTGGTTTTTCGAATACCAATGTTTCTTTGAACAGGGATTCCTTTTTTTTCAGTATGAATGTACTCTAAATTTAAATATTTAAATTTTTTAACTTTATTTTCCAGGCTGTTTTTCTCACTTGAATCAACAATCAAGATCTCGTCTGGAAGTTTTGTTTGTTGTGAAATCGACTTCAAACACAACAAAATATCCCGCTCCCTGTCTTTTGTTACAATAATCACAGAAACACTTTCATCATCATGGTAATTAATTATTTTTTTATTTTGTTTTGCACGCACCATATTTAATTAACACCCGCACAGATAAACTTTATTTATTGTTATGAACAAAAGGCGCATTTATAAATATATAACATTAGTTATCCACATATGTCATGCATAAGGCTTTTAAATAATCCGGGAGTCTTATGCAATAAAATGGAGCGAATAATCTAAAAAGCAGCATAATTTTGGTTACCTATGTACAAATCTAGTTTTATTGATAAAGAAGATGTTCAATGCATTTCATTATTTACTACGCCACACCCGATTCATGATGCATGGATAAAGGAAGTGAGCAGCAGAAAAATAATATCATATATACCAAATTTTCTATTTTTTGGAGCATTTGGATTAAGACGTTTTCCAAAATTGGCACAAATTGCTTCATTTTTAAATTGTCTTTTTATTCCTTCTTCAAAAATATACCTGATAGAAGGTCCTGCAACTGTACCTTGTGTTTATTTCAAAAAGGGAATTGTAATCTCTATAAATTCTGATACTTTTTTCTATAATATGAAACACTCTTCATACCTGGTTAGATTATATTCAAAAATTTTGCTTAAAAGAATAGACGGATTTATATCAACATCAGAATATATGAAAAAACAAACAAATAAACCATCCGAAGTTGTATATCCATTTGTCGAATTTAAAAATTTACTTAAAATTAAACCAGAATTTAATAACCAAAATATTTGCAATGTTTCAGGAATGCGCTACACTAAAGGAACCGATATTTTAATCGAAACATTTAAAAAATTTAAAGAGATAAATCCGCAAGCTAAACTTTTCGCATTAGGGGAAGAAGGGGAAGGTACAAATTGGATAGATAAAATAAAAGAGGCGAAAGGTATTGCTCCAGGAAAAATTCCAATCGCCCATTATTTAAAGAATAGCAGCATATATTTAAACCCAGCAAGACATGAACCATTTGGAGTAAATATTTTAGAAGCAATGGCTGCCGGAATTCCTCCCCTCGTATCGGAATATTGCGGAGCTGCAGAAATTGCCAAAAAAGTTGATGAAAAACTTTTAACCTCATTAAATCCGGAGCAGATAGTTAAAAGAATAGTGTGGCTCAAGTCGAATAAAAAAAAATACTATAAATTGAGTAAAAAATGCAAAGAGGAAGTGAAAAATCATACAAAAGAGATAAGTATCAATGAGTTTAAAAATAAATTTTCAAAATTGATTGAAAGGATAGAATGAAAATCGCATTTTTAACACAAGGATTTGGAAAAGTTCCAGATGCATCCAGTATAACTCTTGGACTTTTTGCAAAAGAATTGGTTAAAAGAGGAAATGAAGTGGTCATATTTTCAGTAAAAGAACATAATCAAGTATTGAATGAAAAAATTAATGGATATCGCATCATAAGAAAAAAACAAGAAAAAAACAGAATTAAAACTTACATGGAATACCATAATTTTTCAAATATGATAAAGAAAGAAGTTAATAATTCGAAAAAAGAATTTGATATAATCCATAACTTTAGTGCAGCACCGTCACTTGCAATAAGAGCCCTGCTCGCTAAAAAATATTCAAAAAATGCAAAATTAATCCAAACAATAAAATCTGCATCGGCATTTACTTTTTCTTATGCATTCACACCTATATTAAATATGTTGGATATAGTAACGGTACCAACTTTATTTTTATATAAAAAATTAAATAAATTTGGATTAAAAAAATCGAAAATAAGAATTGTTGAATCATATATAGATACAGATAAGTTTAAATTGAGAAACAAAAATTCGTTAAGAAGAAAGTATGGATTTGGAAAAGAAAAAATTGTTTTATACTATGGTCATTTATCTGAAAAAAAGGGAATTTACTATCTACTAAAAGCCGCAAAGCTATTGTGTGGAATTAAAATTTTATTAGTTACGGGGTCAACAAAGCCCTATGTAAAGCCATATAAACAGATAGTTGAAAACGAAAGACTAGATAATGTTAAAATAATAGAAGATGTTAAAAATGTTGAGGAATTTGTTAATATTGCAGATGTTGTAGTTCTTCCATATCCAAATTTAAAATCGACAGAAGCGCAACCATCATGTGTACTCGAAACAATGGCGTCTAAAACCCCTTTAATAACTACAAATTTAGTTGAATTAAGAGAACTGGTAACAAAAAAAGAGGTCGTATTTGCAAAGGCAAAAGATCACAATGATCTTGCAGATAAAATAAAAAAAGTTTTAGTTAAAAAAGACAATGCAAAACTCAAATTAGCTTATAAGAAAGCAAAACTATTTGATTATAAAAAAATAACAAAAAAATTAATTAAATTGTATCAAGGATAGACTGAATTAATTAAATATTCTATTTCTTTTTTAACAGAATGTTGTCCAAGATTAGTATTCAATGCGACATTATTAATAATAACCAAATCAGTTGTAATTCGTTTCCAATATATTTTAAAAAAATTGGGGTTAGTTAACAAAGAAACGTTAAGTTTAGTGCCAGACAATTCATTAAGTAAATTATTTAATAATTTATGTTTATGAACAGTATTGCTCCCATCAACAATCAGAACGGACGAGGGGGAAAATATTTTATAAATAAACAATTTAAAAAGTAAAACTCTTTCTTTGATAATGTTCAATATACCTAACCGCCTTAGTTTAGAAAATTTAACAACTTTTCCTTTGATTAAATGACTGTAATATCTTTCAACTTCTTCTTCAGTTAACCTTCCTTTTAAAATAAGTTTAGCATTGGATAAATATTTATTCAAAATAATTGCTTGCTTAATTCTGTATAGTTTTGGTTTTCTCCCCCTAAAACTCCCCATCAATAATAAAGCAAGTTCGTATTCCGGCGAAACACTATAAATAAATTTTTTTTTAATTTTATTTTTTAGAATATCACAGGCATTAAGCCAAGGAACTGCAGTGGCTAATGCTTTATCAAGATGCACGTCTATTCTGAATGGTTTTAATCCTTCAAATTTCCAGAAGATCAAATGAGTATTGGCTATATTTAATGATGATTCATACCAGCGAAGCTTTCTTGCAAGAGAACGTATTTTATCTCTGTCTTTTTCTCTTGTAATTAAATCAATTTCGTTATCGTATCCAGTTTTCATTAAATAGTCATAGTCTTTTATGAGACACCATTCTATTTTTTCCTCATCCAATCTCTGAAAAAATTGTGAATAATTTTTATGAATACTCATTTCATTATCTCCGTATATATTTTCTTAACAGACTCCAAATTTATAATTTTTAACACAAATACGCCAATTGAAAGGTATACTGAAAAGCTGATTAGCGTAAATAGTATTGCCTCGACGTACATGCTAAACGTAAATATATTTTTAAGAACAATCATAGAAAGTAAGAAAACAATCAGAGAGATTAAAATTCTTATCAAATATTTTACCTTAACTGTGAATCCAGGAATTTCTTTTATAAATTCCATATAACTGGTAATCCAAAGGATCGAAAAGCTAATTGATGTAGCGGTTACAGTTCCGATTACTCCAAATTTTGGTGCCAAAGTTAAATTTAAAAAAATGTTGAATGCCCCAACCGAATAAAGTATTTTTGTCCTTGTGATCATTTTACCGATGCCGGACAAAACAGTCATATTAATCGTACTAAATATAAGAAATAAAGTTCCAATTGTCATTATTTGCAATGCTAGAGACGCTTCGATATATTTTGATGAGAATAAAACACGAATAATCAGGTCTGGGTATAACAATAAAAGCACTGCAAATGGCGCGATAAAGAAAAGTCCTGTATTGTAAACAATTTGCAAAGCTTCCCTGATTTTATCCTTTTTATTTTCAAAAAATAATTTTGATATCATCGGAAATAAAACAAATGTAAATGGCGCTACAAGTACTAACATCAATTGTGAAGCAGGATACGCTATTTCGAAAAGCGCAACTTCAGAACTTCCTTTAAAAAACAATAAAATTAACTCATCTATTCTAGAAAACATTAGTTGAGCACCCATGCCAAACATTAATGGAATCGAATATGATTTGATATCTTTTATAACATCAGAATCGACCACAGATTTGATATCAAAAAGCTTTCGATAATTTTTAAATAGTGTTAATATATAGAATAAAGCAAGAAGAACATAACTGATTAACCAAACTATAAAAAGAGTTTTGACGGTAAAAATATTCATCTTAATGAGAAAAATGGAGAAAAGACCGACAATCATTAATCTGATTGGATCATATAGTGATGCAAGTATTGGTCTCTGAAATCCTCTGAATATACTTACAAAAACATCTATTGCTCCTATAATAAAAAAGGTTATAGCCTGAAATTTAATCAATAAAGAAGCTTCATTCATATGAAAAAAATGTAATGCAATAAAATCTGAAAAAATAAAAAATAAAAAAGATATTACTGAACTCACTATAATCTGTAATAAAAGAACAGATCTTGTTGAAAATTTTAGTTTATTCCAGTTTTTTTCAGCAAGATATTTCGGAATAAAATGTACCAAACTTTCAGTAGTTCCCAAAGATCTAAACATACTGAAGAGCACAAAAAATGCGATAATTGCGTAAAATAATCCATAATCAGACTGCGATAAATTTCTTGCAAATAAAATTCTCAAGGCATAACCAAGAGCAGTTCCTGTTGTAACTATTAAAGATGTAATCACTATGTCCTTGAATGTTTTTTTGATGTTCATTTGTCAATTATTCTTATTACGTCCGAAGTGGAACGATTAATCTTATTATTTTTAATTTTATAAACTTTAATGAATTTGAATATTTTCGCAAACAATTTCTCTTGTCGTTTTAAGTCTCTGACAGGATGTTCTGGTTTTCGCTTATGAAGAACTGAAACCGTATTATAGATATAAAGTATTTTATTTGGTTTAGGGACAAACCAATATAAAAATTTCTTTAGATTCATTGAAACTTTATTCATTAACAAAATATCTGTTGAATACCTATCTGTAAGTAAAAAATCATTTTTCATTAACTTAGGAAGAAGTATAAAAAAATAACGTAGCAATAGATCTGCGGCAAAAATTGGGGCAGCCAAAGTATGCATTATGTTAGTCTTTTCAAATTTTTGACCATTTATTGAAACATTAGATTCTATTCCGCCAGCTTTTCTATAAATTTTCCCAAAAAGTTGAATTGGAAGAAGATTAGCCCTCCCCCTCCCGGCATAAACTAAAGTAACTTTAAACCCCTTTTGTTCAAGGACTTTCCCTACAATATCAACAAGAGTGCTTTTACCTGCCCCGTCCATCCCTATGAAAGATATTAATTTGCCCTTAAACATGCTTAAAATAAGCCTTAAAGCTCTTTAAAAACATTATCTAACCCTACTCAAGAACTAAAGTTCAGAATTGACCGGCTCTGTCCCAAATCTCGCGATTTGCCGTTAGCACCGACTCGGCTTGTAATAATGCAGCGAAGAGAAATCGTTGCAGTCCCGTATGGCACAATCTCGACAAAGTCGAGCTGTGCGCAACTTCGTTGCTGAGCGTCCCCTGCAACTCATTTT
>Ga0208375_1001881_pt1 | contig 21402 bp, 21 predicted proteins | sample RifOxyD1_FD_184038 | JGI IMG/M metagenome (GOLD analysis project Ga0208375, IMG submission 184038) | Soil microbial communities from Rifle, Colorado - Rifle Oxygen_injection D1 (SPAdes) | ecosystem: Environmental > Terrestrial > Deep subsurface > Rock core/Sediment | place: Rifle, Colorado... | reverse complement strand
GTCGCCGTGACCCGCCCAAGACTCGATACCCGGACCTAATGGTGTTTCCCGGGACAGGACTTGAGGTTTTGTCTTCCGACACGTCCTCGCACCTGCTGGTGATTACTGATTTATGCTTGGCGCACATGAAAACAATTTGTTAGCACCTAAGACGCGCCGCGTCAAGCAAAGAAATTCTTTGGCATCCTTACGGACGGATTTTACTATTTTGAAATAGTCTTTGTGGTGGCAGCTGAGATGCATGGTTATGAAGTTGTGGTTGCTGTCGAGAGTTCCCGATAAGAGCCTTGAATAAGATCGGCCTCTTGAAGCCCGAAGGTTTTGATTAACTCGTGAACTTTTTTGTGTTCGGTGGATTCATCATCCATGTTTTGATAAACAGCCTCAAATTCCATGAAGGTTCCAAGCCCTTTTACATTATCAAGATGGATACGGACGTTCCCGGCAAGATAAATATCACGATGCTTCTCGACTATGGTCTCAATACCCAAAATTTCAGAAAGGAGCCGCTTGGAAAGTGCGGGGTCGTCAGTTCGCAGCAAGGCGTAGTCGCTTTTCTTTGGTCCGGAAATATTGCTCCGTATGTACGGTATAAGCATTGCCCCGCTTAGGCTCGATTCCCGCAACTTCAAACGGCCATTAGGCGTTCTAAAATATGTGTCAATTTGATGATCCATGCCAAGATGCTTGGTTGCGACATGTTTGGCGATTACGGTTGCGTTGGCTAGATCCGGGCAGTGCGCTTTGATTTCGATGTTTGGCATGGATCTATGTCGTTTTTGTATGAACAGAGCAGGATGCCGATAGGTTCGTTTTCGCCGTCCATACGCTCTTGTAAAACCTGGAGTTTTTCTTGGTGATGGGCACATTTTGGGACTATATTGGGTACCACAAAAAGGCAAAGGCTTTTTTGTGGGAGTTGTGGAAATACTATGCCGCCGAGGGGGTAATGCGAAGCTTGCCGCCGGTTTTAAGCTCTTTTCAGATTCCCCCGAGGTCTTCCGATTTTCTGACGAGCCAGGTATTTTTGCTGATTGTGGGATCCGCCGATCTGCCGACCACTCAGATTGAGTTGTAATCAACCGCCATTTCCGTCGGGAAAGTATTGCCTCCCCCGTCCTGGTAGTTATCAATGGTGTTCCAGGAGCGGCCGTAATCCGCGGATTTCTGGAGACTGAATTGACCGTGGATGTTGCGCTGAATGTCTAAATGTAATTATAAGTCCACTATAATCTGATATTTCTATATAAAAATTGACTTATATGTACACTTGGGTGTAAAATCTAATCCAGGACTATGAAAAGAAAACTTTATCAAGAGCTGACAGAATGGAAAAATAGCAAACAAGTCCGCAAGCCCATTGTGCTTTATGGTGCGAGACAGGTGGGCAAGACCCACTTGATCAAGGAGTTCGGGAAATCGTATAAAGACGTTTTTTATATAAATTTCGAAATGAATCCTTCGTTGATCCAGGATTTTGAAACAGATTTGTCTCCGGTTTATTTGTTGAACAAGTTTGAAACTTATTTCGGAAAGAAAATCATTCCCGGAGAAAGCCTGATATTTTTTGACGAAGTTCAGCTCTGTGAGCGTGCATTGACATCACTGAAATATTTTTGTGAAAACGCGCCGGAATACCATGTGATTGCTGCCGGCAGCCTGCTGGGAGTTGCGATTCACCGGGAAAAATACTCTTTTCCGGTTGGAAAGGTCCGGCTGTTGAATCTTTACGCATTTGATTTTGAGGAATTCTTGTGGGCTTGCAATCATGAGTTGCTGGCGCAGGAAATCCGCAAGTGCTTTCAGGCCCGCATCCATATGAGCCCGTCCTTGCACCAGCTGGCGCTCGAAATGTATAAAAATTATCTGATTGTCGGTGGAATGCCTGAAGCCATAAACCATTATCTGCTCGAAAAAAGACTGATTGATGCAGGCAATATACAAAATAACATTTTGAATTCGTACATCGCGGATATGGCAAAATACACGACCCCGGCCGAAACCACAAAAATTCTTGCCTGTTTCAACAGCATTCCCGCGCAACTTGCAAAAGACAACCGGAAATTCCAATATAAAGTGGTTCAAAAAGGCGGGTCTGCAACAATATTCGGCGCATCGCTCGACTGGCTGTCCGCCGCCGGGATTATTGCAAAATGCCAGAAAGTGAACCAGGGCGTGTTGCCGCTCGCAGCGCAGCAGGAGCTTGGTCATTTTAAAATATTCATGAACGATGTCGGTCTTCTTGTGCTTAAATCCGGCGTTAATGCGCACGATTTGCTTTCAGATAATATTCATTCATATATTGGCGCGATTACTGAAAATTACGCGGCAAACGCTCTTGTGACAAACGGACATGCTTTGTATTATTGGGAATCAAACTCCCTGGCCGAAATCGATTTTGTAATCCAACTGGAGGGCAAAATCATTCCCATCGAAGTCAAATCAAATCTCAGGGTAAAATCCAGAAGCCTCTCTGTATATACCTCAAAATTCAAACCAGCTTTTTCGATTCGTGTTTCGGCAAAACATTTTGGATTTGAGAATTCAATTTTTTCAATTCCGCTTTATGCGATGTTTTGCATTGAATCCAGGTCGATGTGATTCTGCGAGCCCTTTGTGCAGGGGGTGTGCCATTTTATGACGTGCTGCATATACCAAAAGTTGGCGGACACCTTTTCACCCAAAGAAGTTCTTCGGCATCTCGATTCCGTGTTCCCGCATCCGTTCCATGAAGGTGGGCACAAGTCCGGTGCATTTGAATCTGCCGGCACTGCCTGCGGCGGTCTGGTCAAGCGTCGCGGACAAATCGATTTCGTACATGAAAATATCCTGAAGCGTGTAGGTGTCGCTTTCCATGCCGGTCAGCTCGACAATCGAAACCAGTTTGCGCTCGCCGCCGCGGAACCGCTTGATCTGGACGACAAGATCGAGCGCGCTCGTGACCTGCTTGCGTATGGCCAGAAGAGGCAGCTCGGTGTTTGCAAGCATGCAAAGCGTTTCAAGGCGCGCAAGGGCATCGCGCGGATTGTTGGCATGAATGGTTGTCATCGAGCCCTCGTGGCCGGTGTTCATTGCCTGAAGCATGTCCATGGCCTCGGCCCGGCGGCATTCGCCAACGATTATACGGTCAGGGCGCATCCTGAGCGAATTTGCCACAAGCTCGCGCGCGCTTACCGCCGGCGACATGGGGGTTTGCGGTTTGGTTTGAAGGCGGACGCTGTTTGCATGGCTCAAAACCAGCTCGGGGGTGTCCTCAATCATTACAATGCGCTCGCCCTTCGGGATGAAACCGCTCAGCACGTTGAGCAGCGTGGTTTTGCCGCTTCCGGTGCCTCCCGAGATGAGCATGTTTATCCGGCCTATCACGCAGGCGTTCAGAAAATAGGCCATCCTCTGATCCAGCGAGGCAGCCGCTATGAGATCGTTTACGGTGAATTTTTTGAGCGGGAATTTCCGGATTGTCACGCACGGCCCCTGGATTGTTACCGGCGGTCCTACGATGTTGACGCGGGAGCCGTCGGGAAGCATCACATCCACATAGGGTTGGTCGGGGCTCAGGATGCGCCCCGTGATGTCGAGTATCGTGCGCACGAAACGGTTCAGCTCGTCAATGCCCTGATAGCAAAAGCCGGAGAACATGAGCTTGCCGCGTTTTTCGATCATGACATTGCGGACGTCGTTGATCATGATTTCGGTAATTTCGGGGTCGCGCATGAATACATTGATCGGGCCGAGGTCCGGCATTTTTGCAGCCGGCGCCTGGTTTGCGGGAGGAGCCGGTGCCCGCTGCCGGGGGACTGGGGCGTGACTGCCTGCGCTATTTTTCAGAAGCGGGCTTATGCCCGGATCGGTGGTTTCGCCGATGTCATCAAGCGCTATGCCTGGAGCGGTTTTTTCTTCTTCTTCAAAATCCTTCCGGCCTGCCATCTAACTGATATTATGTGGCCGGAAAGCTGCTGGAGCCAAGTCAATTCGCGAGCATGCGCATGGCGGTTTTTAGAAACCTCTTGCGCATTGCCGGATTGGCGCTTTGATAACGGTTGATCAGATCACAAAGCTGCTGGTCGCGTGTTGTTGCCGACATGATTGACGCAGCGTCCGCGAGTCCATTCATCATGGAGGGGGATGTGACGATTTTTTTGCCGCGTGCCGGATTTACAAAAGAGCGGAAGTCCGAGCGGATGGAAAGATTGGCTGAGCGGAGCGTCTCGGCCGGAACCTTGAGATACGCGGCCAGCATATCAATCTTGTCCCAGGGAAGCGGGGCGCGGCCGTGCTCGATGTTTGAGATGAACTGAACCGAGCATTTGCAGGCCTTTGCCACCTCAAGCAGGCCCAGTTTTTTTTCGAGCCGGTGTTTGCGGATGAGATCCCCGAGAGGACCGAATGATCTTTTGTCGTTTGATCTGCCTTTTGGACGTCCACGTTTCATAGTGAGGCACCAATTAACGCTATTTGGGTTTTTTGCCAAGCGTTATTTAACGGGAGGATATAATTGATTTGCGTATGTGTCGGGCCAAGTTACAATAAATATCATGCCGATGCGTGTACGCTTATGGGGGGTACGGGGTTCGCTGCCGGCGCCGATGATTCCGGCGGTGATCGAGACACGCGAAAGAGAGATACTCGAGCTTTTCATTGACTCGAAATATTCCAAAAAAGCCGAGCTTTCAAAATTTCTTGACACTTTGCCGGTGCATACCCGCGGGACTTTTGGCGGCAACACGCCGTGTGTAAGCGTGGAATCGGGGAACAACCAGCTCATTGTCGACGGTGGAAGCGGCATCCGGCGCCTGGGATATGATCTTTTGCGCGGGCCCTGCGGAAAAGGGGCTGGAGAGGTGCATATCCTTTTCACGCATTTTCACTGGGATCATCTGATCGGTGTCCCGTTTTTTGTGCCGGTGTTTATTCCCGGAAACGTAATTCATGTATATGCCGTGCAGGACGGGGTTGAAAGCGTGTTCAGGACGCTTTTCAAAAAACCCTTTTTTCCTGTCGAATACGAGATGCTTGGTGCCAGGTTTGTTTATCACAAGCTTGAGCCGCGAAAGCCTGTAAAATTCGGATTATTGACGGTGACGCCGTATCAGCTTGACCATCCGGATCCCTGCTGGGGCTTCAAGTTTGAATGTGGCGGCAAGGTGTTTTCACACTGCGTTGATACCGAATGCACGCGAGTGACGCGTGATCAGCTTGGTCTGGACCTGCCCCTTTATCAGGGCGTTGATCTGATGACTTTTGATGCGCAATACACACTCATGGAAACGATTGAAAAAATGAACTGGGGCCACGCAGCTGCATCGCTTGGGCTTGATATTGCGATGAGAGAGGGCGTCAAGAAGGTGGTGTTCATGCACCATGATCCGGCGTCCAGTGATGAAAAGATCGCGGCCGCCGAGCTTCAGGCCAGGCAGTATTATAAAGGGCAGCTCAAAAACGCCAAGCGTGCCGGCTTGCAGGCGCAGGAAGTTGATTGGTGTTTTGGCAAAGAAGACATGGAATTTGAATTATAGCCCGCAGCAGCATTTTTTATTTATCCATAATATATTGAAACAACTAGCTTGACGCGCTGAGCATCAAAAAGTAACCGGGTTGCTTTTGAATACACGACCAATTTAGTCTACTATGTATAAGGTTGGGGGTGGTTGGTCATGGGATACCGGAATATTTCGAGCGTTGTGGTGTTTGCGGGGGGGATTTGTTTTGTCGCAGCGCCTGCGGCGCAGGCTGACAATTACTGCTATCAGAAAAATTCCTGCGGCTGGCAGGAAATGAAAATCGTAAACCAGAATGATCCGCTTCTGGGTTCTCCCTGGATTCTGCCGGAAAGGGGAACGAGCATGCTGTGCGGACCGGCTTCGGCCACCATGGTGATTCATGCGGTGGCGAACGCCGCGCGCCCCGAAGACGTCAAAAGCGACAAGATAAAGCGCTATCTCGGGGCATCCACTCCGGACGAGATGCGATCCCTTGTCATCTCCGCGGCAAATGAGATCATGTACAGTCCGGAAAAAGGTAGCATCTTCATTCCGGATTATCTGCCCGACTGGCTGCAACACTCGCTTGAGGACATGCTGGGCTTTTTCGGTCTCCGCTCCGTGAACGATCTTGTGCCTAATGCGGCTACGCGAGGCGGAATAGACGGATCATATGGCTCAGCAAGCGCGTGGGGACCGCCGGTCACAGTCGGATATTTCATAAAACATCTGCGTGACAATCCCGGCAAGCGCCGCGCCGACATGTTCAACTACGGCCATTACGTCGAAAAGAAAAAACGCATCCTTGGCACCGACTGGTATTGGTATAAGCGTCAGGGCGGACATTTTGTTGCGGTCAACGGTTATGTGAACGCCGATGATCCCAACAACCGCCGGATCGTGATCTACAACCCATGGTGGGCGGTGCGCGAGGAGCGGACGATCCAGAAAAAAGAAGGCGGATCGACCTGGAAAAAATGGCATGGCATTCCGTATAAACTTGAAAAAGTTGTCGTCCTGCCGGGTTTGAGCGGTGAATCGTCGTATCTCTATCAGACAGACGACAAGATAAAAATCATTGATGGCGTCATGGGCACGGGAGTCGGGTTATGAAAACCGGGGGACAGGGCTTTTCGTGGGCGGCTGCGGTGGTAATGGCACTTTCGGTCAGTGTGACGGCGGGATACCGTGCCGGCAAAGCCGGACCTTCTGTCGGCATGCCGGGCCGCGCTTCGGTGGCGGGAATTGCCGCAGCAAATCCCGGTGCCGGCGGTTCGGGCGGAAATATTTCGCATATTGAAGAGGCGGTTGACGCCATCCGGATCGGCGACGCGGAAAGGCGGCTTGCAGCCGCGCTTGACGGTGACGGCATCGAACGGATGATTTTGCGCGTCGTGATTGCAGCAAATCATGCCGAAGCGGTTCCGGAAACGGATAAAATGAGCGACCGCTACCTGGAGGAGTTCTCACTCAGGCCGCTTGAGACGCTACAGGCGGTTAAAAAGGCGCTGGGCGCGATGCCGGCGGATGAATTTCCGATAGAACGTGCGGCCTTGATTGCTCTTGCCTCGGGACTTCCGGGGCATGAATCCGAAGCGGCCGCGCTGGCGCTCACGGAATTGATGTCCAGCGTTCCGGCTCCGCGCTTGTCGCCTGCCCGCGCGACCACACAGGAAGAGCTTGATGCGTCCCTCAGCTCAACGCCGGAGATGACGCTGCCGGTGACGGCTCATTCGGTGTTTTTGAAGACCACAGCCGATCCGGAGCGCGCCCTCGAAGGCACGGTGGACGGGATTGTGGCGCAACGAGATCTTGGTGTCCGCAATATCATGGCGTCGCAGTTTGTCGCGCTTCACCCTTCGATGGCGGATGAACTCAGGACAAGACTCAGCCAGCGCGGGGTGCTGGTGTCGGATGCCGGCGGCCATGGGGAGGCGGGATGAGAACGTTCAAGCTGATGGCCGTGGTGCTCGCGGCAGTGGCTGCGTTTTATGGTGCTTATAAATGGAGCAATGAGCGCGGCAGAGGCACGGAGGTTTTTGCGTCCGGTGCGGCAATGAAAACAGCTGTGTCGGCCGGAAAACCAGTTGGCACCGGCATGCGTGAGGAAGTTCTGCGCGCGCCGCGGCCATACCGGGACGCGGATGCGGTTCGGGCAAGAGCTGCGGAACTTGAACATTATTTTGGAAAGAACCGGACAGGCCGGGCGGTGGCGGGACTTGCGGCATATTATGCGATTCATGGAGGAGCGGGCGCGCCGGGCGGCGATGCGGCGGCGGCGGCGGCTGAAGAAATCAGGCGGTCTCCGCGTGAGGCGTTCAAGGCAATACACACCGGTCTCAGGCAGCTTCCGGAGGTTTATGGAATGGAACGGCAGTTCATCGTCCAGTTTGTGACGAAAATTGAAGGCGTTCCGGGAGACGACAAAATGGCGCTTTTGCGCGAGGAGGCTTTGCGGCCTCCGGCCAGGGATTTTTACATGACGCCGGCGTTTGCGATCGAGGGGATGTTTGATGCCGGCATCGCCGCCCGGGAGATCGAGGCGGTCGCAATAAAAACCCTGGGACGCGTCGGCAGCAGGGCCGTTCGTGATGCCGTATTGTCGCGCATCGGGACGCGGGACGCTGAAATGGCCGCAAGACTTGAACGCGCCGGACAGCAAGGGCGGGCCCTTTGAATTTTTTCCGTGACATTTGCCCCCGGTCAGCGGAAATCTTGTATTCCATATATGCATGATTGCCCGGGTGGCGGCGGAGCAAAGCCCTTTTTTGTGCTTGATCCGGCGCATACAAATCCAAAACGCACCAAACGCGAGCGCGAAAAAGCGCGCAAGCTGAAGGCCTCGGACTGGTGGCGCAAAAAACTTGCGGCGGGCATTTGTCATTATTGCGGCGGGCGGTTTTCGGCGGCGGAACTCACCATGGATCATATCGTGCCCGTTGCACGCGGCGGTGAGAGCAACAGGGCCAACATCGTTCCGTCCTGCCGCCCATGCAACCAGGCCAAGAGGCTGGAGACGCCGGTTGACAGGATTCTTCGCGAACTCGGGAAAGAACGCGATAAATGAACCAGAAATCCGAATTTTTCTCGCTGACGCCGGAGCGGGTGCTCGATGCGGTTGAATCGCTCGGGCTTCGCTGCACCGGATTTTGCATGGCCCTCAACAGTTACGAAAACCGGGTTTACGAAGTTGAAGTCGAGATGGAGGATTCACGTCCGCCGCAAAACAGGCGCGTTGTAAAGTTTTACCGTCCCGGGCGCTGGACCCGGGAGCAGATACTCGAAGAACATGCGTTCATCTACGATCTTCTCGAATACGAGATTCCCGCCGTGGCCCCGGTTCGTTTTGAAGACGGAAGCACGCTCAGGGCATGCCCTTCGAGCGGCATCTTTTATACTGTTTTTCCAAAAGTGGGCGGCCGGTCGCCCGACGAGCTTGACGAAGACCGGCTGCGTCGCCTCGGCCGGCTTCTCGGCCGCATGCATGGCGCGGGAGCCGCGAAAAAAGCCGTGCACCGCCTCCGTCTTGGCGCCGACACCTACGGCCGCAGCGAGCTCGATTTTTTGTTGAATGGAAACTGGATAATTCCGGACTTTGTTTCGCGATATCGCGCGGCCGCCGAGTCGATAATTGCCGTGGCCGGCCCGATGCTGGCAAATGCGCCCTTCCAGCGGCTTCATGGCGATTGTCATTTCGGAAACATCCTTTGGAATGATGACGGGCCGTTTTTTGTCGATTTTGACGACATGCTCAGCGGTCCTCCCGTGCAAGACATCTGGCTGGTCCTGCCCGGAAGGGGTATGGATGCGGTCGGGGCGCTTGGGGCGCTTCTGGCCGGTTACGAAGAAATGCGATCCTTTGACCGCGGCACGCTTGCGCTCATCGAGCCGTTAAGGGGGCTGCGGATGATCCGGTATGCCGCATGGATCGCAAGACGCTGGGATGATCCCTCGTTTCCTCGAGCATTTCCCGAGTTCGGTTCGCACCGGTACTGGTCCGAGGAAACCGAGGCGCTTGAAAGGCAGTCGCGATTGGCTCTTGATTTATGAAATCAAGGGGATACACTAGATACATGATGGCTTCTCTGCCATTTTTGGTGTTTTTTTTATCAGTTCTGCCACCCGACGCGCAGGCGGCGCAGGCTTTTGCGCCTGGTGATCTGCCGCCCGAGCCGTCCTCGGACTATCTTGAGGTTCTTGAAGACGGAGAGGACCTCGGGTTTTGCGCCGAGTGGAATCCAGAGTTCGTGTACCGGGGGCATCATTGCTGTGCCAAGGCAAAGCCCCGAAAGAAGCGCCGCGGGAGCTGGTGCGATCCAAAACGGACACGTTCGAACTATTGTCACGAAATGACGGAGGACCAGCACTTTTACCGGGATGTCCTTCTGGCGGATTCCAATATCGATGTTCTTCAGCTGGTTGAAAGCGATCTCGGCATCAAGGGGCGGCAGTCGTATTGTTCGGTTAACAACGGATTTCTCGCGTGGGGCAGGCAGCTCATCCCGAACAGCCGCAACCGCATTCACCTGAAATCCCCTGACAGGTGTGTGGACTTCGGCACTGACCGCATGATCGGGATGATTGAGTGGGTCGGGCGCCGTGTTGCCGAAAGGTATTACGCACCCGAATTTGAAAAGGTCAGACTTGTCGTGGGCGATATTTCCGCCCCCCGCGGCGGCTGTCTTGCCGGCAGGAGCGGGCGCAGGGGGCACGCATCGCATACAAGCGGGCTTGATGTTGATTTCGGATTCCTGGTCGAAAAGAAGCCGGCGCCCAATACTTTTACCCGCGAATTTGATGCAAAGGCCAACTGGTGGCTTCTCAAACAGCTTTTTCAAAATCCATACGCCTGCATAAAAGTGGTGTTTCTTGACCGTCGCCTCATCCGGAAGCTGGCAAAGGCCGCAAAGGATGACCCGATGTGGCCGGTTCTTCGCAGGTTTATAAGACACGTGAAATTTCATCGCAATCATCATCATGTCCGCATCGGCCCCCATGCCGGCCCGCCGGGCTGCGAGGCGGACGCGAACCCCGAGCTTGAAGCAAACATCGAGGAAAACACGGATTACGACGGTTTTTCGGATTTGCTGGAGTGGATGGAAGCGCGCCCGACCTCCACCTTGCGCATTGACCCATAAAAATGTAACTTGGCCCCATGCGTAAAAGAACGGTGCGTACGCACAACTGTGGTGAATTGAAGTCTTCGAATATCGGCTCTGACGTCATGCTGTGCGGCTGGGTTGCCCGGAGGCGTGACCTGGGCGGGCTGATATTTCTCACTTTGCGCGACCGGCACGGAATCATCCAGGTTGTTTTTGATCCCGCCGAAAAGGATTGCGCCGCCACCTGCAAGACGGCTGAAAAAGTGCGCGGCGAATATGTCTTGTGGTGCAAGGGGCGCGTGAGGCCGAGGCCCGAAGGACAGGCCAACAAGAACATGCCCACCGGCGGAATCGAGGTTTTATGCAGCGAGGTTGAGATCCTTTCGGATGCAAAAACCCCGCCGTTTCATATAGACGACGAGGCCGAAGTCGCTGAGACGCTAAGGCTCAAGTACCGTTATCTCGATCTCCGGCGCCCGAGTCTCCAGCGCAATTTGTCGATCCGTCACAAATTCCTTTCGATCGTGCGCCGCCACCTGGACGAAAACGGCTTTCTGGAAATCGAAACGCCGGTTCTGTACAAATCCACGCCCGAGGGCGCGCGTGATTTCATTGTTCCGAGCCGCATCACGCCCGGCACTTTTTATGCGCTTCCGCAGTCGCCGCAGACGCTCAAGCAGCTTTTGATGATCAGCGCAATGGACCGCTACTACCAGGTCGCCCGCTGTTTCCGTGACGAGGACCTGCGCGCCGACCGGCAGCCCGAGTTTTCGCAAATTGACATCGAAACGTCGTTCATGGACGAGGAAGCCCTGTTTCCCGTCATGGAGGAGATGATCGCAAAGGTTTGGAAGGGCGTTCATGACATTGATGTCCCGCGGCCCTTTCCGCGCATGCCCTACCAGGAAGCTATGGACCGTTTTGGCAGCGACAAGCCCGACGTCAGATTCGGTCTGGAGCTCCGGGACGTCACGCAGGTTTTTGCCGGGAGCGAATTCCAGGTTTTCAAAAACGCCCGCACCATCAGGGCGGTGGTGGCGCCGGGAGCCGCAGAAAAATTTTCCAGAAAGGATCTTGACGAGCTTCAGGGGGTTGCGGTTTCGATGGGCGCGAAGGGGCTCATCTGGATCAAGGTGCAGCCGGACGGGGCGCTCCAGTCCCCGGTGGCCAAATTTTTCACGGACGTCCAGAAAACGGCGCTCCGCGATGCGCTCGCGCTTGGTCCGGGCGCGCTGGTGCTTGCCGTCGCGGATCAGAAAATCAAGACAGCGCAGGAGGCTCTCGGGGCGGTCAGGCTTTCCGCGGGCATGCGGCTCGGAATGATTCCGAAACCCGGCGAGGGTATCCCGGCCTTTCTCTGGGTCATGAATTTCCCGCTGCTCGAATTCAACGAGCAGGATCAGAGGTACTACGCCTGTCATCATCCGTTCACATCGCCGCGGCCCGAGTTTCTTGATGATTTCATCGCGGGCAGGAATCTTGATCGTATCGAGGCGGCGGCATACGACATGGTTCTTAACGGCGTCGAGATCGGCGGCGGAAGCCTGAGGATCCATCGCGAGGACGTGCAAGCGGCCATGTTCCGCGCGATCGGTCTCAGTCAGGCGGAAGCGGCTGAAAAATTCGGATTCTTTCTTGAGGCGCTCCAGTACGGCACGCCTCCGCACGGCGGAATCGCATTCGGCGTGGATCGCATTGCCGCGATGCTTTGCGGCACCGGCCCCATCCGCGATGTGATAGCGTTTCCGAAAACCCAGAAGGGGCACTGCCTCATGTCTGAGTCGCCGTCACGGGTGACGGGAGAGCAGTTGCGTGACCTGGGCATTGCCGTGACTGCGGATGCAGCCGGAGGCGGAAAACAGTGAGTGGAGCTGCTTTTTCCTTCCGGTCGCGCGAAGAGGCACTCCAGAAGTTCAGGAACCAGTCCTTCGATCTTCTGGTGGTGGGCGGCGGCATCACCGGCGTGGCGGTTGCGCGGGATGCGGTGTCACGGGGACTGAGTGTCGCGCTTGTGGAAAGGGGCGATTTTGCCTCGGGCACTTCTTCGCGCAGCTCGAAGCTGGTGCATGGGGGGCTCAGGTATCTTGAGAGCATGAAATTCGGCCTCGTATTTGAGTCGCTTGCCGAACGGTCCCTTCTGCTCAAGATAATGCCGAACATGGTCAGGCCGCTTCCGTTTTATCTGCCCGTCTACCGGAACGAACCCAAAAGTCGGCCGATGTGGTTTCTGGGGTTGGGATTGATGTTGTACGACCTGCTTGCACTTTTCAGGTCTCCCGAGTTTCACAAGACCTTTGGTGCATATGATCTTCAAAAAATAATCCCCGGGCTCAAGTCTGAAAATCTTGCCGGTGGTTTCAAATATTATGATGCTTCGATGTGTGATGACGCCATAACTGTCGAGACCGCCCGGTCGGCCGCAACGGGGGGCGCCGCGGTGGCAAATTATGTGGAAGCCGTTGCTCCGCTCTGGCACGGGGAGAATATCGGCGGCTTCAGGGTGCGTGATCTTGAGAAAAAAATTGGTGAAGGCGATATCGAGATCAGGGCGGCAAAAACCGTGGTTTGTGCGGGACCGTGGACGGATGGCATCGGACGCAAGTTGTCCGGTTCCTGGAAATCCTGGCTCGCCCCGAGCCGCGGGGTGCATCTGGTTTTTGATATCAAAAAAATTCCGGTTCCCGGAGCGGTCGTGATGATTCATCCCGATGACGGACGCATCTCCTTTGTCATGCCCAGACGGGATCTCGGCGAAGGCGTCGTGATTGTCGGTACGACCGATGCTTCTGCGCCCGAAGATCCCGGCCAGGTAAGGGTGGAAAAATCCGACGTTGATTATCTCATGGGGCTGTTGGGCAGATATTTTCCGAAGCTTGACGTCAGGCACACCGATATCATCAGCGCATATGCTGGCGTGAGGCCGCTGGTCGGTCCGGGGGCCTTTGGAAAACCCGGAAGGCTGTCGCTGCAGCAGGTGAGCCGGGAGCATCATATCGGGCGTGGCCCGGGAGGCACGGTTGTGGTGGCCGGGGGCAAGTTCACCACGCACCGGAAGATGGCGGAGCAAATAGTTGATTTCACTCTTTCTGACTGGTCCCAGGATGCAAAGGCCGGAAGATGCAGGCAGTTGCCGCAGGATGTCAGGGCCTCACGCACAAAGGAGCCGCTCAATTTCCGTGTGACCGCAGAATCACTCGGAGCATGCCAGGATGTGGCCGCCCAGCGCGGCACAAAAATTCCCGGGGAGCTTTTGTCGCTCTTCGGCGCGGAGGCGGTTGACATCCTTGAAATCAACGCTGCCTCGGGCATCTCGGAATATTCAAAACAGCCGGTGGCTGATCCGCCGGCGTTTCCGTTTCTTGCCGCTCAGCTCCGGCACCAGATCCGGAGCGGCATGGTCATGCATCTTGATGATTTCTATTTTCGCAGGACGGCGCTTTTTCTTTCGCGCCCGGATCATGGTTTGCCGTGGTCCGGACTTCTTTCGCGCGTCTGGGCCGAGGAGCGCGGTCTTGACGAAAGGGCGGCCATGGTCGAGAGGGACCGGCTGGAAATGCTGATTGAGCGGGAAAAGCTTTAGAAAAAGTGTACCTTCAACCCTTCCTTCTGGAAGAAATTGCGTATCGCCCGCTGATCAAGAGGTTCGAGGCGGTACAGCAGGTCGTAGAGAAGTTTCAGGGTTTTTTCGCCCTCGGGTGAACGGGCTTTGGCCGACATCGAGCGCACGTCGCTGGTGATGGCAATGAGGTTCTCAATCAGCTTGGAAGCGTCGGTTTTGAACACCGGGCTTTTGTCCACCCAGTTCAGCGTTTTGTTCAGATTTTCACTCAGCTTGAACAGCAGTTCGATGGAACGGGCGAAGTCAGCCTTGTTCTGCTCGATGACTTCCTTGATTTTGCCGGCAAGGTCAAAACTTTGAGAAATGAGCTGGTCGATGCGCGGTGGATCGACTCCGGCCACGGTTTCGTTCTCCTGGATATGTTTTGTCCCTTTTGAACCGGGCGTGACCTCGATATAGCGCTCGCCGATAATACCGGCGAGATTGACATAAAAGCGGCTGTCCTTTTTCACGCCCTTTGCGGCGTCCTTGCGGATTGACAGCTTGAGCCTGAGTGGAATTACATCCCTGTCCCCGGTTCGTGTGTCTTCGGCGCTGCCGGGTTCCTTGATGGTGGTCTGGGAGGGGGAGATGAAAAACTCGATACTCTCCACTTTGCCGACCTTGATGCCGGACACTCGCACCGGCGAGCCCACTTCGATTCCTCCGGCAAAATTGTATGTAACGTAAAACTCGATGGTTTCCTTGAAGGGGCTCTGGATTCCGATGATCCAGGCAAAGACAATGGCGAGAACCGCTGTGACAACAATAAGTCCGCCCACCTTTGCTTCGTTCGAAAGCTGCTTCATTCAAGGAAGTACATACCAGCTAAAAAGGTGTCCGCCAACTTTTCGGAAAGTGTCCGCCAACTTTTGGTATACGCACTGCGTTAAAAAAGAGGGCGCTGTTTGGCATTGATCTGGCTTTGAAGTTTATTGAAAGGAGATCATATGTCGCGAAAGTCGCTTATTAGATCCGTAGAAAATCCATATCATGTTACTGCAAGGGTTGATAACAGGGAGGTCTTTCCACTGGCTCTGGATAAGATATGGGAAATACAAAGTAAACTGTTGTTTGAGTGCTCTATCTTGTTTGGAATACGGGTGCATGCTTTTGTTCTGATGCCGAATCATTTTCACCTGTTGATTACGACTCCTGAAGCAGATCTGGGCAAGGTAATGCAATATCTGATGCAGTCCGCAACCTGGACTATCAACAGTAAGGCCGGACGGTCGGGTCATGTGTTTGGCGGACGGTATCATTGGACACTTGTTGGAACTCCTCTCTATTTTGCCCATGCGCTTAAATATGTTTATCGTAATCCGGTCAAGGCCGGCATTTGTGAAAATGTTGAGTCTTATTCTTACAGTTCATTAAATATACTTCTTGGTAAGGATTATCCTGGGTTCAAATGCTGGTATCCTTTTGATCTGGATAGATATCTTATTGTGCCGAATGACTACGAAGCAAAATTAAAGTGGTTGAATACACCATTTATTTCTGAACATGAAAACGAGATAAGAAAAAATCTCAAAAAAACACGATTTGCTGAACCCAAGAAGGGGTGGTTGAAAGTGCTAAGAGAATTGGGTGAACATCTGGTGTAGCGTTGTGCGGCGCGTATACCAAAAGTTGGCGGACACTTTCCGAAAAGTTGGCGGACACCTTTTAGCCTTTTAGAGGACCAGCGAGAACAGGTAGGTAAGTACGAAATCCAGCAGGATGATCGCGATGGTCGAGGCTACCACGGCATTGGTGGTTGCGGTGCCGACACCTTCGGCGCCTGGCTTGCAGCGAAAGCCGTATGCGCAGGAGATGATCGGGATTATTCCGCCGAACACCATGCCTTTGACCAGCGCGCAGACAATATCCGCCAGCCCGATGAAATGCCGGACGGCATTGAGATATTCCAATATCGAAAAATTATACCTTACAATTGCAACCGAGATTGCACAGCCCATCGTCACCGCCACGGCAAAAAGAGTGAGACAGGCGGTTGCAAACACGGAAGCAACAAAACGCGGAAAAACCAGATAGTCCACCGGATCGATGCCGAGAAGACGGAGTGCGTCAATCTGCTCCGTGACTTTCATTGTGCCCACCTCGGCGGTAATCGAGGCGCCGACCTTGGCGGTGAGAAGCAGGGCCGGGATGGCGATGCCAAGCTCCCTTAAAATAAACTGCGCTGTGAATCCCGGGATCATGGAGATCGTCCCAAGCGCTTCGCGCATGTGCCAGGCGATTTCGTTGGTGACGACCAGCCCGGCGAACGCGGTTGCAATGGTTATTATCGGCATGCTGCCGATGCCGATGTGCACTACCGAGATGGCGATTTCATGGCGGCGCCACGGCCTGCGTGGAAGCCTGATGAGCACCGCCCTGAGGAGATGCCAGAATTCCCTTACCGTGGCACCATGCTCTGCGACCGGTTTTCCGAGGTGGTGCAGCACCCGTCCCCAGAGAGGCATCGCGAGCGAGCGCAGTTCCTTTTCGTATTCGGCGACGGTTTTCACAAACCACCTCCGGCGATCCAGCCGTGCGCCGCGAGCCACGCAAGTGCGCCCGCGAGTGCGATGCGCCAGACCTCGGTCAGGAACTCAAGAATATTACTGGTGATGAAGTCGGCAATGACGATGTAAAGGTTGGTGTAAACAGCGGCAAGGGTGACCGCCCTTCCGACTCCGCGCGCGCCGCCCGAAGCCGTGTAGCCCTTGTAACAGGATACGCCGGCGACAATCACGCCGTAGACCAGCGCCTTGATCATTCCGCATGCGACGGTCCACACGCCGACAAAACGCGGAAAGCTTCCGGCGAACCTGAGCGGGTTGATTCCGCAGAAGACCGTGGCCACGATCGTGGATCCGGCGATGCTGATCACGAGGCCGAGCCCCAGAAGAATGACGCTTGCCAGAATGATTGCGATGAACCGGGGAAGCACGATCCGCTGGACCGGGTTCGCGCCAAGGCATTCCATCGCATCGATCTGGTCGGTTACGCGCATCGTGCCGAGTTCTGCGGCGGTGAAGGCTCCGATCTTGCCGGCCAGCAGGAATGAAATGATGAGCGGCCCCACTTCGCGCACCAGCGCCGAAGTGTTGAGCCCGCCAAGATACATCTGCGCATCATACTGTTTGAGCATCAGATTGAACTGCACGACAAGGATCGCCCCGACAAACACGCCCGCAAAAAGCACCGTGGTGATCGAGCGCGTGCAGATGATGGCGGTCTGGCGGAATATTTCCGGCCCGTTTCCGGCGGTGCCGAAGTATGTCCGCGCGATGCGGATGTTGAAAATCGCGATGCCGCCCAGCTCGTGCAGGAATGTCGATAGTGCGCGGGCGGCGAAATCGGTCATTTGTCCACCTCTTCGATGTCAAGCGGATCGTCATGGTGGATGGCCCTGCGATATTCGCGATAGCTCTGTTCATCCTGGCGCCAGATGCAGGGCGTGCGGGATGTGCCGGCCTCCGGCGTGTCGTTGATTTCCGCCAGGAATTCCATGACCAGCGGATTCGTGCTTTGCCTGATTTCCCCCGGTGTGCCAAGCGCCGCGATGCCGCCGTTGTCAAGGAGCATGATGCGGTCGGCAGTTGAAAGTGCTGATTCCATGTCGTGTGAAACCACGATGCTTGTTGTTCCGAGCTGCCGCGACAATCCGGTAATGAGGCTTCCGATGGCGTTTGTGATGATCGGATCAAGACCGGTCGTGGGTTCGTCAAAAAGAAGGTAGGCGGGTGATGGCGCGATGGTGCGTGCCAGGGATACGCGTTTTTGCATTCCGAATGACAGGTCACAGGGCAGTTTGTCCAGCACGCCGCTGTCGAGTTGCACGAGCGAGAGGACCTCTGATACGCGCGCAGCCAAGGCGTCACTGTCCAGTCCGGTACTGCGCAGGCCGTAAGCTATATTGTCAAAGATGTTCATGGAATCAAAAAGGGCCGTCTGCTGGAATATCATTCCGCACAGGCGGCGGACCGGCATGAGTTCCTCCCTGTTGAGCGAAGTGACTTCATGGCTGCCGACAAAAATGCGGCCGCTGTCGGGTTTGATGAGACCGACGGCGTGTTTGAGCGTGACTGATTTGCCGACGCCGCTTTTTCCGATGATGTACAGGATTTCGCCATCCCTGGTTGAAAACGACAGGTCGCTGAGGACTTTCCGGTCAAGGAAGGATTTTGTGACGTTTTCAAACCGGATGCTCATGTGAGCGGCCCCTCTCTGAGGCCGGAGATGAACTGTCTAATGGCCGGATCAGCGGTGGACATGAGCCCGGTCGCGGTGTCTCCCGCTGACAGCCGCCCCCGCGCCAGCAGGTGTATGGAATGGCCGAGCTGGCACGCGCGGCGGATGTCGTTTGTTACAACCACAAGCGTGCTGTTTCGTTCGCGCTGCAGGCATCCGATCATGTCCGCAATCCTGCGCGAGGTGACGGGATCAAGGCCGGCGGTGGGTTCGTCGTAAAGAATTATCTCCGGCTCTATTACGAGCGCGCGGGCAATGCCGAGACGTTTTTGCATCCCGCCGGAGAGCTCATCCGGAAAAAGCCCGGCGGCATCCGAAAGTCCGACCGCCTCCAGCATTGCATGCGCTTTTTCCCGTGCCGCCACGCCGGTGATGCCCAGTGCTTCGCGGAGCGGGAAAAGCAGGTTTTCTTCGGCGGTGAGTGAATCAAAGAGCGCGTTTCGCTGGAAAAGCATTCCGATCCTTGCCGAGCCAAGCGCATAGCTCCCTTCATCCGCCGCAACCAGTCCGGCAATGATCTTGAGAAGGACGCTTTTTCCGGAGCCGGACGGGCCGATTATCGCCATGCTTTTGCCCAGTGATACGTCGAAAGAGACGTCCTGGAAAAGCCAGCTGCCGTCAAATGTCTTCCCGAGATTTTTTGCTGATATCATCTGTTGTCCGTCCTCTCCCGGTTCTCAGGCCTCAAGCCACGGGATGAGCACGTCCTGTGCAAGGAGTTTGGCGTTAAGCGGTGTCGTGATTTCCTGGCGGGCGGCAAACGCCCTGGTGGCGCGGTTGATCCAGAAGGCTCTTGCTGCATCCTTCGAGCCGAGTTTACGTATCGAATCCTGGCAGCATTTGCCGAGGATGTCTGCGTGGTCGCAGTTGGCCAGAGGCCCTGTCTCTCCGTCCGTACATAGCGCGACAAGGTCGCCGGCCACGAGTTCGATCTGGTCGAGCATGAATTCCATCCATTGGTGGCCCGACGCGGCCCAGTCCACGATTGCGGAAAGTCCGGCGGCGGGCCGGGCGACAAAGTTCATGATGCTTTGTCTGCGCGTCCAGGACATGTCGTCCGCAAGCGCCATGGCTTTCCGCCAGCTTCCATGGGCAAGGCGGGCGCAGGCCGCCATTCTCTCCCGCGGTACGTCAGCGTCCTGAAGGAACTCCAGCAGCGTGGTTTCCGGAACCGGTGTGAACCGCATCCTCTGGCATCTTGAAACAATGGTGGCCAGCAGAAGCGATTCGTCCGAGGCGGTCAGAAAAAACAGCCAGCCCGTTGGAGGTTCTTCGAGGAGTTTCAGCAGGGAGTTTCCCGCCTGATTGGTCATTTTTTCGGCATCCCGGATGAGGATTATCCGGTAGGCCCCTTCGTAGGCGCCAAAGCCGACCGTCTCCTTGAGTTTGCGGAACTGGTCTATTTTTATTGTCTTCGAGGTCTCATCGCCCGTGTCCGTCGATATTTCGGTGAAATCGAGCCAGTTTCCGCCGAGCGCCCGCTGGCAGGCGGGGCATTTGCCGCAGGGCCCGGTTTCGGCGGAGCCCGGCGCGGCGGATTCGTCCGGTGCGGCAAAGCCGAAGAGCGCTGGTTCATCGTCTCCGGTTTTTTTCCTGATTCCGTTTTTATGGCACAAAATCCATTGGGCAAGATGATGAACCATGGAGCGTTTTCCGATGCCGGCGGGGCCGGAAATCAAAAGCACCGGAGGAATGTCCCCGGTTTCCTTCCATGAATGCATCGTGCGTTCGGCCATGCCGCCATGATGCCTAAGAAGTGGAGCGGGCAGCGGAAGAAGGGATGCGGGTTTTTTTGTGCGGCTCATGAATGTTTTTTCCTGCCTTGGCCGTCAATCTTTTTATTGATGGCGGAGAGTATTCTGGCGGCCATTTCGTCCGGTGTGCCCGAAAACGCCTTGATCCGGATCCATCTGTCCGGATCGAGGCGCATGGATTTGAGAAAACCGCGCCGGACCTTTTGTTGGAATTTGACGCCTTCGCGTTCAAAGCGGTTGTGTTCGCGCGCCCGTCGGAGCCCAAGCGCCGGATCGACGTCCATGAATACGGTAAAATCGGGCTTGATGCCGCGAGTGGCGGCGGCGTTGAGTTTTACAACTTCGGCCCACGGCAGTCCGCGCGCGTGTGCCTGGTAGGCAAGAGTGGAATCAGTGAAGCGGTCGCAGAGCACCGTTTTGCCGCTTTTGAGGGCGGGCAGGACCGTTTTTGCCATGTGTTCGGCGCGGGCGGCTTCGTACAAGAAAAGCTCGGTCCACGGGTCCATTTGTTCGTTCAGAATCACGCTCCGGATGCTTTCCGATACGCGGCTGCCGCCGGGTTCCCTGGTTATGATGATTCTGGATTTGGGAATTCCAAGGGCCTGGCCGACTGCCCTGATGAGGGTGGATTTGCCAGCCCCCTCTGTTCCTTCAAAGGTAATGAACATCTGTTAAGCGTTAGTATTGTGCGGGCGTGGCGTCAAGGGCCTTGTCCGGTGGAGGGGGCTCCGGGTCTTGTGACTGGGGTGGGACAGGTTGGTCTTGCGGAGGGGGGTCCTGCGGGGGGGCATCCGGCTGATATGGTGATGTCTGGTTGTAATCGTTTTCGCTGCGGGCGGGTGGTGGAGTGGCATTGTTGTCAGGAGTTGTTCCGGGTGGTTGAGATCTTGAGAAAGCACTGCTGTCATGGCTTTCACGCCTTTGGGGAGGGGGCTTGGATTCGGTTTTCTTCCGGTGAGGTGTTTTAATGCGGCTTTGTTTTGGCGGGTCGGGCGCCTTAAAGGCCGGCGGCGGGTCGGGCGGGTGGGTGTTCTGCCTGTTTTGCAGCGGCGGCGGGGTAGGTGCTTTTGCGACCAGCTTGATCAGTCCCCAGACCATGAACGTAAGGACGGCTGCAAGTGTTCCAAAAAATACCAGTCGTTTAATGCTCAGTTTGGGTCTTGCCTGCATTCCCCATTCGCCTGTGGCGGGCGGCGGCGGTTTGGATGCGGTTTTTCTATCCTTGG
>Ga0208375_1001880_pt1 | contig 21406 bp, 28 predicted proteins | sample RifOxyD1_FD_184038 | JGI IMG/M metagenome (GOLD analysis project Ga0208375, IMG submission 184038) | Soil microbial communities from Rifle, Colorado - Rifle Oxygen_injection D1 (SPAdes) | ecosystem: Environmental > Terrestrial > Deep subsurface > Rock core/Sediment | place: Rifle, Colorado... | reverse complement strand
TTAATATTAGAGAGATTATTATAATTATTGCAGAAATAACTGCAAAGTAAATAAGGAAATGTCTTTTTTTAAGGTTAAATTTTTCATGAATATTATGCGACATGAATAATATGTACAAAAACAAAATTCCTGCAAAAAATGTTAAAGTAGGGGGGTAGGTTATTATTGTTATTAGGGATATTACTACTAGACAGACTAAATACCTATTCTTCCATCCAGCTGTATTTTCCCATTTATAGAAAAATATAAATGATAATAGGAGGAGAGTAATTCCCATGGTTAATGGAAGGAAATAATTATGTACAAGCAAATCTCCTGTGCTTTTTATTGCACCATAAAATAAAACACTTAGTAAGGCTGTATAATAACTTTTAAACCATAGCATCACTAAGTAAAATAAGAGTAGACTGTTAAATATCATAAAAATTATAATAAAATACTTGTAATATAAAATGGGTTCTCCTGGAATTATTGAGAATAATAATGCCAGAAAAAAGTGAAAACCTGATTCTAAGTTTGTTAATTTTTCAGGATATGCTAAATAAGGATTTGTAAATGGTAATTTATGTTCATTTACAATATATTTTGCAAAAGCTATATGGTTATATTCATCTGTCAATAATGGGTAAGAGTAGTTAAAATGTGGTTGATATGCTAGGAGTATATTTACTAATATTATAGCACATAGTAAGCTTAATTTAACCCATTTTTTCATTTTATAAAATGGGATAGTTATTATATAAACATTTTTCCGTTTTGGTCTTATATAAATTTTTAAATACATTTGATTTATTTATAAATAATAATTAATGTCAAAATGAGTGAGAAAAAGGTTTCAGTTGTAATACCTTGCTTAAATGAAGAACAAGGAATTGGTTTTTGTATTTCTAAAATACAAGATGTTTTTGATAATGAAGGAATAAATGGTGAAATAGTTGTAGTAGATAATGGCTGCACAGATAATACTATCAATGTAGTTAGGTCTTTTAGAAATAGTAGTATAAAGATTGTTAATCAACCAAATAAAGGCTATGGAAATGCTTATTTAGCAGGATTTAAAGAAACTAATGGGGAAATAATAATAATTGGTGACGCAGATAATAGTTATGATTTTTATGATATACCCAGATTTTTAGATCAGATAAGCTTAGGAAATGACTTTGTTATTGGTAATAGAGATATTATAGAAGCCAAATCTATGCCTTTTTTGCATAGATATCTTGGCAGACCTTTATTTTCTGTCTTACTTAAAAGTCTTTTTGGGTTAAAAATAAGTGATTCTCATTGTGGTTTCGGAGCTATAAAGAAAGAATCTTTAAATAAACTACATTTAAAATCAAGTGGTATGGAATTTGCTTCTGAAATATTAATAAAAGCAAAAAAAAATAATCTTAAAATTGATGAAATTTCTATAATTTACAGCCCTAGGTTTGGAAAGTCAAAATTAAGGACTTTTAGGGATGGGGCAAGACATCTAAGCTTAATTTTTAGGGAAAAGACCAGATTGATTTAAAATGAAAATAGTAATATTTCATAATTTTATGGATAATATTGGGGGTGCTGAAATTGTTGACCTTATAATTGCTCGAGAGTTAAGAGCAGATATTTATACAACTAATGTTAATAAGGAAAAGATTAAGAAAATGGGTTTTAGAACTAACAATATTTTTAGTATAGGAAAAGTGCCTATAAATGCCCCGTTTAAACAAGAATTTGCTTATTGTAAATTTAAAAAACTAAATTTAGGAGATAAATATGATTTTTATATAATTGCTGGAGATTGGGCTTTATCTGGGGCTGTTAAAAATAAGCCTAATTTATGGTATGTGTATTCCCCAAAAAGGGAGATTTGGGATTTATATGGATATACAAGAAAGTACATTATTGCCCGGTGGAAAAGACCCATTTTTAGTATTTGGGCTAAAATTCATAGATATTTGGACAAAAAAGATGCGAAAAATGTCAATGCATTTGTTTCGATATCTAATAATGTCCAAAATCGCCTGAAGGAATATCTTAATAAAGAATCAGAAGTTATTTATCCTCCCGTTGAAACTTCAAAATATTTTTATAAAAAAAACGGAGATTATTGGCTCAGTGTTAATAGGCTTATAACTCATAAGAGAGTTGATATGCAGATTAAAGCTTTTGAAAAATTGCCCAATGAAAAGTTAATAATTGTTGGAAGTTATGAACAATCAAAACATTTTAAGAGATATGCTGATTATATAAAAAACATAAAACCAAAAAATGTTGAAATAAAAAGTTGGGTTGATGATAAGACTCTTAAGGAATTATATGCAAATTGTAAGGGATTCATTACAACTTCTTTAAATGAGGATTTTGGACTTACTCCTGTAGAAGCAATGGCTTCTGGGAAGCCAGTTATAGCTCCAAATGAAGGAGGTTATAAAGAGACAATTATTAATGGAAAAACAGGAGTGTTAATTGATAATATAGATGTTGATAAATTAGTAGATGCTATAAAAAATTTGGACAGGAAAATTGATGATAATCCTATGAAATATAAAAATGCCTGCATGAAACAAGCAGGAAAGTTTGGCACTAAAATATTTATTAGTAAAATGAAGTCTGCTATTCTGGAGGTAATTGAAGATGAGGGTGCTGTTAGTAAATGATTATTATAGTAAAGTTGGGGGAAGTGAAGTTTATTTTTATAATTTAGCTAATTTATTAAAATCCAAGGGCCATGAAGTTTATACTTTAACTTTTAGTAATTTCAGCCTTTTTTCAAAGTATAGTTATGTAATAAAAAGGCCTCATTCTAATTTTGGCAAATTCCTTTCACTTTATTTTATAAATCCATATGTTTACTTAAAGTTAAGAAAGGTGGTTAAGGAAATAAATCCTGATATTATCCACCTCAATAATATATATGAAAACCATTATAATATTATTTTATCTTGTATAGGCTATCCTGTTGTTAAAAGTGTTCATGATATAAGAGATATTGATGTTAAATACAATAAAATCTCCCCTTATATTACTGCGAAGTCCAAATTTTTTGTTTCTTCGAGGACAATTAAAGCGTTTATTTCCCCCTCTTTTTTTCTTAAGGGTAAAATGGAGGAATTTGGCTATGATAAAGTTGTGAGATTACCCCATTTTATTGACTTCACTAAACAAATAAAATTGCCTGATGAAAGAAAAAAAATTATACTTTATTGCGGGAGACTTTCCGAAGAAAAAGGAGTTATTTATCTATTAAAGTCCTTTGAAAGCATTAACAAAAAAATACCTTACTCTCGTCTTTATATTGTTGGTGATGGAATGGAAAAGGATAATTTGGCCAGATATGTGAAATCTAAGAGTATAAGCAATGTAACCTTTTGCGGAAAGGTAGATAATTTGGATATTGGGAAGTTTTATATGATGGCTTCTGTTGTTGTTATTCCCAGTATTATTGATGAAAACCTACCTTTAGTTGCTCTTGAAGCTATGAGTTTTTCTAAGCCAATAATTGCCTTCAGTGTTGGCGGGTTAAAGGAATTGGTATCAAATGGGAAAAATGGTTTTTTAGTTAGCAAAGGTAATGTAAAGTTATTATCGGAAAACATAGAAAAACTCTTAAAAAATAAGGGCCTTGCCAAAAAGATTGGAGAGAATGGGAGGAAGTTTATTATGGAAGATCAGTTTAGCGCAGAGTTTCATTATAGTACTTTAATGGGAGTGTATAATGGGGCGATTAATTCATAAAAAAAATAAAATTATTCTAAGAAAGTTAAGTGACAGAGAAATGAATCAGGTTAATACTATCTATAATGGTATATTTGGTAGGAAAAGAAGTTTAGATAGTTTTAATCATTTTTATTCAAATAATCCTGAAGGAAAGGCATATTCATGCTTGTTAGAATGTGATAATAAAATAACTGGATTTTGTTTTACTGCTCCGAGAAGTTTGAGTTTTTTTGGAAAAAAGAAGAAAGCTAGAATAATCTCTAATATGTTAGTTGACAATGACTCGAGGGGGAAGGGATATAGCAACCTTATCTCTAAAAAACTTTTTGTCTTACCTAAGCTTTATATCGGATTTATTTCTGGAAAGTATAAATGGTCTGAATTTAATGGTGGAACTGTACCTATAAAAACCTATACTAAAACTGTGCCCTTATTGGCAAGATTTCTTAATTTAAATAGGAGGATAAATTGTAATGTAACTATTAAGAGAGCTTATAATCTTGACAGAAGAATAAATGACTTTCTGTCAATCTTGGAAAAAACCTTACCTTCTTTATTTTTTATTAAAAATCAGGCTTTTTTGAACTGGAGATATATTAATCTTCCAAATACTAAATATAAATGCTACCTCATTTTAAATAAAAGAGCCCGGAAGAATATCCTTGGTTTTTTTGCTTTTCATGAAGATGATAGAAGCCTTGTTGTGGATGAATTTCTTATTTTGGATATTAATCAACTTGAAAATATCCTGAATTTCTTATATAATTATTGTGTTTTAAATAACCTGCGTAAAATTAAGTTCACTATTTTAAGTAGGCAAATTGAACATTTGCTTTTAAAAAACAGGTTTAAAAAAATGGAATGTAATAGTTTTATGCTTGTACTGAAAATCAATGGAAAAGATTTTATAGAAAAATTACTTGATAAAGATAACTGGCATTTGACATACGGCGATTTTTTGGATATTTCTTAAATTAAAATGAGCTTCAGAAGTTTTAATGATATTTTAATTGTTAATGTAAATAGTTAAAAAGCTTTTAAAATTTATAGACATATGAAACTGGCGATTATTTTAAATGACTCCCTTGGGGGAGGAGGAATACCTAATGTTATGAGGTCTATTGCCTTTGAGCTTTCAAGAAAAAATGAGGTTCATCTTTTTTGCACTAAAAATACAAAAATAAAAAATGTCATTATCCACAAAATTTATACCACAAAATTTAAAATTTTATCTTTACTTTATTTTGCTGTTGTTTCAAAAATTATTACGAGGAAGGGATATGATATCACAATAGGTTCAAGTTTTCATGCGTTTAATCCGAATATTATCATTGCCCATAGCTGTTATAAATCTGCTCTTGGAAAGTGGAGGAGTATTATGCATAATTACCCCAATATAAATGAAAGAAAAATCAGGATTTCAGATTATCTAGCTGTTTTAATTGAATATTTAAATTTTAGATTTGGAAAATATAGGAGAATTGTATGTGTTTCTGAAGAGATCAAAAATGAGATTATAAGAGAATTTAATGTTAAACCAAATAAAATAAGAGTTATCCCAAATGGAGTTGATTTGAATAAGTTTAATACTAAAGATAAAATTAATGTTAGGAGTTTAATAAGACAAAAATACGGGATTAAGAATAAGGAAAAAATTATTTTGTTAGTTGGAACACCTTTTTTAAGAAAGGGGTTATTTAATTTAATTAGATCATTGCCCCATGTTAAAAATCACAATTTTAAACTTATTGCTATAGGAAAAGGAGATGTTAAATACTACGGGCATCTTGCTAAAACTTTTGGAGTATCAGATAAAATAATATTTGTGACAAATTGCAACAATCCAGAAGATTTTTATTTTGCGAGTGATTTATTTGTTTTTCCAAGTTTTTATGAAGGCTTTCCATTGGTTATTTTGGAAGCAATGGCTTCAGGTGTCCCAATAATTATTAATAAGGATGTTGTTTCTGATATTTATTTTAAGGATAGTAAGAATATTTTCACAATCGATAATATTTTTGATGAAAAGGAAATTGCAGAAAAAATAAATTTGCTCTTGTCCAATAATGGGGTTTGTGATAGGCTTAAAAAAAATAATAAAGGCATTATAGGCGAGTTTGATTGGGAAAAAATCTCTAGCTTGTACCTAAAGGAGATTAAGAAAATTAGCCCCATTTTATAACAACTGTTGCCCATCCCATACCAACTCCAAAACCTGTTAAAGCTACTAAATCCCCTGACTTTATTTTTTCTGCTTGGATAGCTTCATGTAGAGCAACAGGTATGGAAGCTTCTGCCATGTTTGCATATTTATTAATGTTTACATAAGTTTTTTCCATTGGCAGGTTTAACGAGTTCATAATATGTTTTATAATGTTAATATTTGCCTGATGTAAAATTATAAAATCCAAATCTTCCAGTTTTTTTCCTATTTTCTCAAGAGTTTTTTTTATTGAGACTGGAACATTTGTTGTTGCAAAGTTGAAGACTTCTTTTCCTTCCATAGGTTTGCCAAGTATCGGGTCTTCAAAAGCATTTGGATTTTCAAATGAAGCCATGCCTCCAAATGGAAGGTTTATCAAATGAGATTTATCTTTTTCATTTCCCATATCAATAGTTAATATTCCCTTATTTGTTTCACATCTTTTAAGAACAACTGCTCCTGAACCATCTCCAAAAAATACTGCCTTTGTTCTGTCTTTCCAACCTGTTAATTCAAATAGCTTAGCATGTTGAGTTGTCCCTATGATTAAAGCATTTTTATAGGTGCTATCTGATATGAATTTTGAAGCAGTTATCAATCCTGTTAAAAAACCCTGGCACCCATTCCTTATATCAAATATAGCTGCATTTTTGGCTCCTATTTTTTTTTGTACAATCGCAGCTGTTGCAGGAGTTGTCATATCAGGGTAGGTTGTTGCTAAAATAATTAATTCTATATCTTCCGGCATTAAATCTGCATTTTTTATTGCTTCAACAGCTGATTTTGCAGATAAGTCAGATCCTAATTCTCCTTTTTCTGAAACTCTCCTTTTTTTTATCCCTGTTTTTTCCTGTATCCATTTGTCTGAAGTATCTATGAATTTTTCTAAGTACTTATTAGTTATTATTCTTTTAGGAACATACATTCCAGTACCGATTATTTTTGCAGAATATTTCAATTTAATAATCCTCCATCTATTCTTATTGTCTGACCAGTTATATAGTTTCCCTCATTTGTAACTAAAAAGTATACTAATTCTGAAATTGCTCTAGGAGTACCTAATTTTTTCAGAGCTATTTTGTTAATTATTTTTTCTTTAATTTTTTCAGGTACTGTTTTTGCCATTTCAGACTCTATTAAGCCTGGAGCAATATTATTAACAGTTATACCATATTTTGCAAGTTCTTTTGCCAGTGTTTTTGTGAAGGCACTTATTCCTGCTTTTGATACTGAGTAATTTGCCTGCCCTCCACTTCCAAATTCTCCTGCAACTGACCCTATGTTTATTATTCTTCCTTTCGATTCTTTTATTTTGGGCAGTAATTTTTTTGTTAGTTTTATTGTTCCAATTAAGTTAACATTTATTACTTCGCTTATATCTTCTTCAGGCATGTTTTCCAGCAGGTTATCGCTTTTTATCCCTGCATTATTTACTAGAAAATCGATTTTCGGAAAACTTTCACTTATTGACTGGACAAATTTTTCTATCGAATTTATACTTGAGAGATCTAAATGAAATATTTTTATATCTTTATTTAAAGCTTCCAGTTCTTTTGCTTCTTCTTCTTTTTTATTAAATGTTCCTACAACTTTTATGCCCCTTTCTGATAAGAATATAGCTATATCTTTTCCTATTGAACCTGTTGCCCCAGTTACAATCGCAACTTTTTGCTCCATATATTATTATAACAGCCTAAATTTTTAAATATATGCAGTTTTAATAATATATCATGCCCAATATGGAAAAAATAAGATTAAGAAAGTATAAAAAAGGTGATGAAATCAATCTTGTTAGTTTATATGAATATTTTTTTCCGGAAAAGATGAGTTTAAAGTTATGGGAATGGAAATTTAAGAAAAATCCAAATGGAAACTTGATTGTTGTTGCTTTTAATAAAAAAAAAGAAATTGTTGGTCAGTATTACCTTCAATTTAAAAAAGGAGTTTATAATGGGGGAGAGAAATTATTTATACTTTCTGTTGATACATATATTCGGGTAGAATGTAGGGGGCAGGGCTTTGTCAATGGAGCATATAAATTCTTGAAAAAAAAGGAATTTTTTCTTTATGGCTTTCCGAATAGTTTCGGAGTAAGATCTCATATTAAGGCCCATGGGTCTGAATTTGGGAGAGAAGAAAAGATTATTATTCTAGGTAAAAAAAATCTACTTTTATTTCCCCATTTTTCCTTTAAATTCAAAAAGTCTAATCATTTGAATATAGTTCCTTTAAATAAAAATAATTTTTATGAATTTGATAATTTATGGAAAAGCAAAGTTAGAGAGTTGAATACTTCTGTCATAAGGGATTGTGAGTATATCAAATGGAGGCTACTGGAATGCCCAAATAAAAATAATATTTTTTTTATAAAATACAGGAATAACACTATTGGATATTTTTCAGTTTATCTTAAAAATGGGATTTGCTATATTTCTGATATTTTGATTTTTAACAAATATATGAATAAAAAATTAGTTTCTGTGATTAATGCTTTCTGCCGAAATGAATTTAAATTCAACAGAATGAAGCTATTAATAAATGATAATATAATAGTAAAAGCTTTTCTTTTAAATGGGTATTTTGTAGAAGATAAAATAACCATCAGATATGGAAAAAATGATAAATCTCAAGAACATCTTAATTTTTATTTAACTCTTTCAGATACAGACTTTTTTTAATATGCCAAGATTTATTTTTTGTGTAAACTCCTTACTTTAGTTCGTGAGAAAGCAAAAATAAATCTTGAGCATGCTCAAGAACTATACACTAAACAGGCTGTCCCATAATTAGTAAAATATAAATACCTATCTCTCGTCGGTATATTAATTAAATATCGTCGATAAATATCGACAAAGGAGGTTAAAATGGCATATATAGAATCTTTTAAGAATCAAAATTGGTTAATTCCTCAATCAATTAATGATATGATTCCTAAAGACCATATCTGTTTTTTCGTCGAGGAATTTGTTGAGTCATTAAATTTCTCAGGTTTTGATATGATTTATGAGGGTGCAGGGCATCCTTCATATCATCCAAGAATAATAATGAAAATTATTATTCAGGGAATGCTATCTAAAGAAAGATCATCAAGAAGATTAGCCAGTGCTTGTAGAGAAAACTTTGTTTTTATGTACTTGGCTGAGAAAGTCCAGCCAAATTTCAGGACAATAGCACGATTTAGGAAAAACAATTCCTCTTTTGTTAAAGAGGCATTTAAAGAAACAGTTGAATTAGCTTCTGAAAATAATCTAGTAGACTTAAATCTAATCTGTATAGATGGAAGTAAGATAAAAGCAAACTCAAGCAAAAAAATGTGCTTGAAGAAAGAACAGATAGAAAGATTAGATTCAATCATCGATAAAATGATTGAAGAAGACATAAAGCAAGATGAAATAGATAAAGAAATTTATGGAGACAAAGAAGAGAATAAAACAAATCTTGAGATGAAAAATCTCAAGGGGATAGTTGAAAACTATCGTAAAGTAAAAAATAAAGAAAAATTAAAAGAAAATTGCAAGAAAGCAATTGAAGAATTTGATAAAGACTCTCTGATAAAGAGAGTTTCTTTATCAGATCCTGAGTGCAGGATGATGAAAAATAAAAAAGGATTTTTTGAGCTGGATTATAATGTCCAGTTTATCGTTGACTCAAAAAGCCAGATAGTTGTTGCAAATGATGTCTGCCAAGATAGAACTGACACATTTCAATTGCAACCGCAATTGAAAAATGTAAAAGAAAATATTAAACTAAAAGAAGATACAAAGGTTGTTTTAGATTGCAACTATAATAGTGGAAGTAATCTAAAATTTTTAGAGGTTGAAAAAATTGATGGGTATATCCCAACTATATCCCAAGCACAAGAAATCGGCAATAAAGAAAAAAATGTAGATGAAGAAAATTATGAATACGACTGGGAAAAAGATGAAATAATTTTGAAAGGAGCAAGACTGAAGTATCATGCAACTTGGAAACAGCAAGGTAAAAAAAGACAGAGAGTCTACAAATCAGAAGATGGGAAGATTATTAAAAAAGTGATAGAATTTTTCAGAGAAAGATTGCGAATGAAAAATAAAATGGAAACTTCAGAAGGAAAGAAAATATATAGTTTAAGAAAAACTATTGTTGAGCCAGTTATAGGAGATATAAAACACAATTTTGGATTCGATGAATTCTTAATAAGGGGGTTAGATGGAGCAAAATTAGAACTGAATCTGGTAAGTATTGCGCATAATTTAAAGAAGATATGGATAGCAAGAGGAAAATTATCTATTAATAACAAAAATATTATTTTTAACCTGATTATTAAGAATAATTAAATGTATTGTGACACAGCCTGTAAAGTGTATAGCGTGTTTAGTTCTTGACATGATACAATAAAGGATCCCGATAGTATTAAGCTATGGGAGGTATTCTTTAAGTGTTATGAATCTACTGATTATTGAGTACACTCCAAAACAAAATTCTCTTTAGAGAATTTTTCAAAATTTTGGATGCCTCCAATTGAGAACGACTGAAAAACATCGCATCAAGCTATGGGGTATTAGACCAAATTGGAGCAATAAATCTTATAAGTTAAGCCTTTTTATGTTATTTATGGTTTTAAAAGTAGAAAAATTTGCATTTTATGTGATTAATAAACTGAAAGGTATAAGGAAAGATTTAATTTGCGTTCCTTTCATTGCCAGTAAGCCCAAAGGGGCAAATATTGTTGTTCTTTCACCGCATTTTGATGACGAAATTTTTGGATGTGGTGGAACTTTAAGAAAGCATATTCTTACCGGAGACAGAGTAAATGTTATTTATATGACTGATGGGCGTTACGGAGTTCCCGATATTAAGAATAAAAGTTATGCAGAAAAAATAAGAAAAAAAGAATCTGCTGAAGCACTTAAAGTCCTTGGAATCAGGTATTTTTACTATCTTGACGAACCCGAGTGTACAAGACAACTTAATGATGCTACTGTGAAAAAATTAGTTAAAATATTGGATGAGATTAAACCTGATTTAATTTATCTTCCTTGGTTTTTGGAAAATCATATAGATCATATCAAAATAAATAAGCTACTTTATTTCGCCAGTAAATCGTTTAAATTCAAATTTGACATTTGTGCTTATGAAGTTTGGACACCATTAATCCCCAACTTAATTGTCGATATAACTAGCGTTATAGAAGAAAAAAAAATGGCTATGAAGTGTTTTAAAAGCCAGTTGCATTATGTTAATTACTGTGATATTGTTCTTGGGCTGAATAAATACAGGACATGCTCTAATATGAAAGGAAGAGGATTTGCAGAGGCTTTCTTGCATACTTCTTCTGATTTTTACTTTGGTTTATTTAATAAAAATGATTATTAGTTTTATTGACTCTAAATAAATTTAAACCTTCTTGACTAGCTTGTATTATGGCATTTTTATTCAAAGAGTGGATACGAGATATTAAGCTTGAATATGATGATATAAAATATTATTTAAGCCTCATTAATGATGTTGGTTCTTATGATATTCATTATGGCTTGTGGGAGAAAAAATCTAAAGGAAAAATAACTAATAAAGGGTTTATTAATGCCCAAAAAAGGCTTTCTGATTTAGCTGTTTTATTTATTCAAAAAAATTCAAAGAATATTATTGATGTTGGTGGTGGGATAGGTGGATTTTCAAATAATATTAAACAATTAGGATATTTTACTGTATGTATTGTGCCTGATAAAAAATTAATTAATATTGGCAGGAAAATATTTCCAAGCATTAAGTTTATTCATGGTTCTGCCGAATTTTTTAAACTTCAATATAAATTTGATACTGCTATTTTATTTGAATCATTGCAATATTTTACAGACAAAAGATTAGGTTTGTATAATATCTCTAAATACATAAAAAATGGTGGTAGGATTATTATTTTAGACGAATTTTCTGAATCAGACTTAGGGGATGTAATGAATAATAAAATACTTATAAATTTCCTTTGTAGAAATGGTTTTAATTTATTGGAAAATATTAATTTAACTGATGAAGTACTTCCTACTTGCGATTTTATTATTAATTATTCATTGAACAGAAGCGAAAAAATGACTAATTTATGGGATAACAAAAGAAAAGATTATTTAAATAAAACTCTGACTTATAGACTTCTTGTTTTTAACAAAGTTTATTAATTTAATTATTATTTTTTAATAGAGCAATTATGGTGGAAAATATATCAAAGGAAGAAGCTGAGGAAATATTAGAGAAAGCTAAAGATTTTGTTCACAAAATTAGAACATTTGTTCACAAAATTAGAACAGGAAAAGAAGAGGAAGATGGTGAAAATGGTTTAGAAATTAATTCAGGAACAGATCCTAATGACCCTAATGATTTTCCAAGTAATGGTCTTCCACTACATGGATGTGGACAGGGATTAGAATGTATTATGCTTCTTGGAGCTGGGTTAACTATAAGGGGTGGAAAAAAACTTTTTAGGGGAACTAAAAACTCTTGATTTTATATATTCTCTTCTTCTATTTAGTTTATGGGTGATATAAATAGTTTTTTTCAAAATAGAAAAAACATTCTTGCTTTTTTCCTCGTTTTATTAGTTATTTTTATGTTTATCCATATAGAATCATCTATTCATAGAAATTATGCTCCTGAAAGTGTGCTAATAAAAATTAGCAATCCTAATGGCCTGCCTGAGGAAAATGCCAACTGCAAGGCAGACATAACATCTGAACAGGTAAATGAAGATGATAAATCTTTGAAAAATTTAGATAGTATTTATGACTTCATTGACTCTGAGACTTTGGTTAACAGAGAAGGAGATAAAGGGTATTATCTGCTAGAAACAGATTTTAAAGATTACAGAGGTGAATTTGAAATTAAAATAGTATGCTATTCCATAGGATTTTCAGGAGTTTCATATACAATTATTAATAATACAAATATGCCTTGTGAGCTTCAAGGTAATGGAAAGTTCTTAATTTGTTAAACGTTTAAATTAATCCTACTTATTGGTAGGAAAAAGTTTAAATACTAGTTTTTACTTAATAAAATATGATATCTAAAAGAGAAATAGGTGAAAAAGGGCAGGTAGTTATTCCTAAAGATATTCGGGAATTTCTTGGATTAGATAAAGGTGTGAAGGTAAGGGGAGATGAGGTAATATTAAAAAATGAACAAGACCCTAATAAATTTTTGGAAGAGTTTTTTAATGTGCCAAACAAGGAGAAAAAAGGATCTGCTAAGGAAATAAAAAAGATTATCTTACAACAAAATGATGAAATATATTGATTCTAATATTTTTTTATATCCTTTATTATATGAAGATAATTTATCGATTAAATGTAAAAAGATATTATTTGATATTGTTAATGGAAATTTTGAAGGATGTACTTCCTTTTTGACTTGGGATGAAGTTGTTTATACTTTAAAAAAGAAAAGAGGTTTGAAAATAGCAAATGGGGAAGGAAAGAAATTCTTAAAATTCCCAAATTTGAAGTTTTTAGATGTTAATCTTCAGACTATCACAAAAGCTCAAATTTTAATGGATAAGTATAATCTTAATCCCAGAGATGCAATTCATGCTTCACACTCTATTCTTAAATCAAATGGAGAAATAATTTCTTTGGATAAAGATTTTGATGAGATTAAGGAATTAAAGAAAAGTAGCTTAAGTTAGTCTGTTAAATTTATTTTATATAAATAAATGTTTTTTTCGTAAATTGATTCAAGGAAAGTACAATTTTGAGGAATGTCTGATATTAACACTACTTTTTTTATCTTATTATTTTTTGATTCTGAAAAGTAACCTTTCATATTTTTTATGTGAAATATCTTGTTTTTACAATTACCATATATAAATTCATTATTTGGCTGTGGATAACCTCCTCCTAAATTTGCACCTATTATGCCAGTTACTTTGCTCCCAGTTAAAGGATAGATTACTGTTGATACAAGTCCATCTGCTATAACAACTGTTTCATCTGGATTGTTCTGTTTTAGTATACTAAATATTTCATAATTATCATCATTTATTATATGCGGGGGTTTAAAGGATTTTTAATTATAAAATAAAACTAATAATATCAATTAAAGGTTAATTTTTTTATAAGCTTATTTGGGAAAAAGTTTATAAACTATAGCCACCATAGTTACTATAGGTAAAATGGAAATTACTTCAATACAATTAAGCAAGGAAATAAAAGATAAAATTTCTACTTTTGGAATTAAAGGTGAAAGTTATGATGAAATCATTAGAAGGATATATAAATTAGCTCTTAAAGAACAACTTAGGGATTTTTTAATGTCTAGTGAAGGATTTATTTCTATTGAAGAGGCCATAAAAGAGGCCGATAAAAAATGGCCAAAGTAAGTATTCTAGAAAGTTTAAAAAATGAAATATTAAATAAATTTAAGGGTGAGTCTAAAATTATTTTTAGATTAATGTATTCTTTAGAGGAAAATCCTAATAAGGGAAAATTATTAGGAAATGTTGGAGGAATTATCATTAAAGAATTGAGGTATAAAAATTTTAGATTTTATTTTATAACAGATGGATATAAGCTTAAATTGTTTAATCAAGATAGTTTATCAGATTTATTAATTAGATTTGTAAGAATGTCTGATAAAAAAGATCAACAAGAGGCAATTAATGAAATTAAGAAGATATTAATCAAATTAGGGGCAGATGGTTTTAAGTAATTGTTATTTATAATTAAAAAAGTTTTATGTATAATGAAAGATAAAATAACCAAAAAAGATATAGAAAAGTATCATAAACTGACTTTTAGAGCTTTAGATATTGTTAAGAAAAATATTTCTAAAGGAAAGAAAAAAGAAGCTGGAGAAATAATTAAAATGGCTTCTGCTTACCTTTCAGATTCAAGGTTTTTTGAGAAAAAAGGTGATTTAGTTAATAGCTTTGGAGCTATATATTATGCTCATGGCTGGATAGATTGCGGAGTTAGATTAGGTATATTTGACGTTAAGGATGATAAGTTATTTACTGTGAGATAAAAACCAATAGGAAGATTTATATATTACTTATACATTAGTATATAAGTAATATATAGCTAATGTAAGATGGCAGAACAATCAACAATTTTATTAGATAAAAAAGTTATAGAATTATTAAAAAAAGCTAAAGAGCATTCAAGAGAGACTTATAATGAGATAATAGAGAAAATGGCTCTTGTATTTATAAACTCAAAAAAGAAAGACCAATATGATAAATTCTTACATGAAATTCAAAAAGAGAAAATGAAGGAGATTTGGGATAACAAGTATGATGAAATATGGGAAAAAGTATAATTTTGGAGATATTATAATTGCTAATGTTCAATTTTCAGATACTTTTGAAATTAAGAAAAGACCTGCTTTAGTTTTGTTTGAAGAGTATGGAAATATTGTATGTGCAGTTATTACTAGCAATCCCCATATGAAAGGAATTAATATATCTAAAGAAGAGGGGCTTATTGCAGATAGCGTTATAAAAATTAATTATATTTTTACTGTATCAGAAAAAATGATCGATAAATTTCTGTTTAAAATTTCTAGTGATAAGAAAGAGATTATTAAAAATGAACTATTAAAAAAGTTAGATTAATCTTTACTCATTAGTATTCTACATTTGCATAAGGTAATTTTCCTTTGTATCTTTTCTGTTCTTGCAGAAAATGTTTTCTACAGAGATAACTCCACCCATTTTTTTTATATTTTCCTTTTAGCAAAGATTGGTAAACTTCTTTGTAGGCTTTATTTCCACATATGCCATGATAATCACAAACTGAAAATCTCTTTTTATTAACTATTTTAAACAATGGCGACACCCTTTTTTCTTTTGCCATTTACTTATATTATTTTTAAATATTTAAAATTTTATTTTAACTATTAAGTTGTATTTGGCGTAAAGCTTACGATGTAAAATTTATATATTCATTTTTCATTTAATATCACATGAAAAAAGAGGTTGTAGTAATTAGTCTTGGAGGTAGCCAGATATTAAAAAATGGAGAAATTAATATCCCTTTTCTCTTAAAATTTAAGAAAATAATTTTAAAACATTCTAAAAAAAAGAAATTTATTATTGTTACTGGAGGAGGAAGTATTGCAAGAATTTACATTAATGGTTTGAAGAAGATTAATGCTTCTATTAAATTACAAAGTTTTGCAGGTATATCTGTTACAAGACATAATGCTAGATTTATGAGTTATTTTTTTGGACAAGATCAATTAGATGGGGTTCCACATACTTTGGAAGGAATTAAAAGATTGCTCAATAAGGAAAAGATAGTTTTTGCAGGAGGATTACAATATAAGCCAGATCAGACAAGTGATGGTACTGCTGCAAGTATTGCTAAAGAGCTTGGAGGAGTATTTATTAATATTACAAATGTTGATGGATTGTATAATAAAAATCCTCTTGAATATAAAGATGCTAAATTTATACCTTATATTTCTTGGAAAGATTTTCATAGTATAGTTAGTAAAATAGATTTTAAACCAGGACAGCATTTTGTTTTAGATCAAAACGCTTCTAAGACTATTTTAGACTCAAAAATTAAAACTTATATTATAGGGGATGATCTGAGAAATTTAGATAAGTTACTTTATGGGAAGAGTTTTAGAGGAACAAGCATATATGGTTAGGTTTTTTAATGCGAAATAACTCATTCTTTTATGGATTTTATTAAAGGAAGTATAAATGAAGTAAGAAAAGAGATAGATAAACTTTCTAAACAAGGTAAAGATGTAGTTGTTATTGCAGGAGATAGTGATTTTAATAGAAAGATACTTGAAAACAAAAAAGTTAATGTTCTTTTGTTTAGCGATTTTATTGGCAGAGATAAATTAAAGCAAAGGGATTCTGGGTTAGATCATGTTTTGTGTAAACTAGCTATAAGTAATGATATTACAATTGGTTTTGACTTGAATTTTTTAAAGGAAAAATCAGATTTAGTTATATCTCAAAAAGTTTCTAGATTAGCTCAAAATATTAGGTTATGTAATAAATATAAGAATAAAATTAAGGTGTTTAATTATGTTAAGAATGAGGTTGTTGAACTAAAGGCTTTTTTATTATCTTTAGGAATGAATAATAAGTCTGTAAAAGAGGCTTTTTAAGAGTTTTTGGTACACAGGAAAATTTATTAATAAATATTCCCCTAGCTTTTTATGGATATGCAGGAATTAATAGAAAGTTTATCGCCTATTGAAAAAAAGGTTACCCCTTTTCTTAGTTTACAAAGCTTTGATGAAATTATAGAAAAATCAGGACTTGATAGAGTTTCAGTTTTAAGAGCTTTAGAATTTTTAAATTCTAAGAAAGTAATAGAACTTAAAATAGAAAAGAAAAAAATTATTGATCTTGGAACTAATGGGATTTATTATAAAAAAAAAGGTCTTCCAGAGAGACAATTGTTATTAATTGCTGAACAAGGGCCTGTAAGCCTTCAAAATGCTCAAAAACAGAGTAGACTGAGTGATAATGAGTTTAAGGCAGCTATAGGAGCTTTAAAGAAAAAAGCGTTAGCAGATATAAAGAATGGTAGGCTTATTTTTACAGGAGATAAATCTGATATTGTTAAAAAAAGCCTTGAAGAGCAGTTTATTGATTTGCTTCCATTGGAATTTGATAATATTTCAGCTGAACAAAAATTCTCATTAGACAAACTTAAAGATAGAAAGGATATTGTGATAATAACTGAAGAACAAGTTGTTTCATTTACATTAACTAAACTTGGTAAGGACTTAGTTAAAGAAGACCTTTCTAAAATTGATTTAATTGAAGAACTTACTTCTGAAATGATACAAAAAGAGTCTTGGAAAGGCAAAAAATTTAGAAGATATGATGTTGAGTCTCAAGTTCCAAAAATTAATGGCGGGAAGGAACATTTTGTTAATCAGACAATTGATTATGGCAGAAGAGTCTGGACTGAAATGGGTTTTAAAGAAATGAAAGGAAGTTTGATTCAGGAAAGCTTTTGGAATTTTGATGCTTTGTTTACTGCACAAGATCATCCTGTAAGAGATTTACAAGATACTTTTTTCATAAATTCTTTAGGAGATTTAGGTAAATATGGCAAAGTTGTAGATTCTGTTAAAAAATCTCACGAACAGGGTGTTGATGGAAATAAAGGATGGGGAGGAAAGTGGAATACTAAAGAAGCAGAAAAATTAGTTTTGAGAACGCATACTACCTGTTTATCTGCAAAAACACTTTATGAACTAAGCAAACTGCCTAAAGAGCAAAGAAGAGGCAAGTTTTTTGCAATTGGAAAATGTTTTAGAAATGAAACTGTTGATTGGAAGCATGGATTTGAGTTTAATCAGACAGAAGGAATTGTAATTGATAAAGATGCTAATTTTCAGAATTTACTTGGATATTTGAAAGAATTTTTCAATAAGATGGGCTTCCCAAAAGTAAGATTCAGACCCCATTATTTTCCATACACAGAACCTAGTGTTGAAATTGATGCTTGGCATCCTGTAAGGAATGAGTGGATAGAGCTTGGAGGTGCGGGAATATTTAGACCAGAAGTTACTATAGCTTTACTTGGAGAATGGATACCAGTTTTAGCTTGGGGACCTGGTTTTGATAGAATACTTATGGATTACTATGAAATAAAAGATCTTAGAGAGTTGTATGGTAATGATATTAAACAATTAAGAAATATAAAAATCTGGAAGAAATAAAATGGACATAAAAGATGCTCAGAATAAAATAAGGGAATTTGATAAAGTTAGAGGATGGGAAGATAGCTGGAATTTGAAGGATTTATCTTTAAATATAACTGAAGAAGTTGGAGAGTTTTGGAATTTAATAAAGTGGATAGATGATGATAAACAGAGGGAAGTTATTGAGAAAAATAGGATAGAAGTATCTGATTTTATTGGAGATACTTTATTTTTATTATTAAAAATAGCAAATCAAACGAAAGTTAATGCTTCTTTATCTTTACAAAATACTTTAGATGAATATGAAAAAAGAATGCCGTCTAGTAAAATGAAAGAAGTAGGACATGCAAATAAATTAGCTGGAGGTTTTGATAATAAATTCAAATGACAGTTGTAACAGTTAGAAAGTCTGAAGTAAAAAAAATTATTGGAAATAAGAAAGATGATGAAATTGATCATATTCTTAGTATGATGAGTACTGCTGTTGAAAGGATGGATAATGATATAATAGAAGTTGAAGTTGCTCCTAATAGACCTGATATGCTTTCTGAGCAAGGAATTCTAAGAGCTTTGAAAACTTTTAGTGGTAAAGAGAGATATAGTAAAATAAATGTGAATAAATCTGGATATAAATTAATTGTTGATAAATCAATGCCTAAAGATTATCCTTATGGAATATCTTGTATTGTTAAAGGATTAAAGTTTGATGATGAAAAAATAAAAGAAGTGATTGATATTCAAGAAAAGCTTGGAGCTACTTTATTAAGAAAAAGAAAAAAAGGTGGTATTGGTCTTTATCCTTTGGAAAAGATTAATTTTCCAATTACATTAAAAGGATTAAAACCAGAAGAAATAAAATTTAGACCTTTAGAATTTCCTAGAGAGCTTAATGGTAAACAAATTTTAAGTCAGCATCCGACTGGAAGAGAGTATGGACATTTAGTTGAAGGATGGGGTAAATTTCCAGTTTTTATAGACAATAAAAAAGTTATAATGAGTATGCCTCCAATAATAAACTCTCATGAAGTTGGAAAAATAGATGAAAATACTAAAGATGTTTTTATTGAAGCAACAGGGACTGATTATGAACTTCTTAAAAAAATTATGAATATTATTGTGGCTTCTCTTGTTGATATAGGTGGAAAGGTGTATAGTATGGAATGCGTTCAGATTAATGGAAAAAAAGAAAATATACCTGATTTTACTCCCGAGAAGAAAAAGCTTAATATTGAAAATGCAGATAAACTACTTGGTTTAAAATTAAATGATAATGATGTTAAAAAATTACTTGGGAAAATGGGTATTGATTACAATAAAGGTATTGCTTTAGTTCCTGCTTATAGGGTTGATGTTCTTCATGAAGTTGATTTAATTGAAGATATTGCTATTGCTTATGGTTATGACAATTTAGTTCCTTCTATACCTGAAATTTCAACTATTGGAGAGATTTCAAAAGAAGAAATTATTAAAAATAAAATTAGAGAGCTTCTTATCGGATTAGGTTTGATTGAAACAAGCAGTTATCACCTTACAACTAAAGAATATCAGGTTGATAAACTTGGTCTGAAGAATAATTTATTTATTGAAGTTGAGAATTCGAAGACAGAGTATAGTATTTTGAGAAAAGATTTGAGTCATTATTTACTTAAAATTTTCGGAGAAAATGTTGACGTTGAATACCCACAAGAATTATTTCAAATAGGAAGTGTTTTTGGAGGTAAAAATGGATTAGAAGAACATGATAGTTTGTGTATTGCATTAGCTCCTGGTAATTTTACCAGATTAAAACAGATTTTAGAATACTTTGGAAAAATGCTTGATTTGAAATTTGAAATTTCCAAAACCAGTAACTTTGATCCTTACTTTATTGAAGGAAGAGTTGCAGAAGTAAAACTTAATGGGAAATTTTTAGGGTATTTAGGAGAAGTACATCCAAAGATATTGAAAAATTTTAAAATAAAAATGCCTGTTGCTTTACTTGAGATAAATTTAGAAGAATTTTTTAATAAATAATTTTATCCAAAATAACTCTTAGACTTTTTTGAATTTCCCCTTTTCCAGTTTTCATCTAATTTTTTAATAATATTATTTAATTCTTTGCTTACTTTTTTCCATTCTTCGATAGCAGTTTTTATAAAATCTGCTTCAGCTTTTTCAGAGTATTCTATATCTAGACTATATGATTTTATTTCTATTTGTCCAAGAGTATCAAATAATTTTTCTAAGATTATTTTTTCCTGAGATTCAATACCTCTTGTTAGTAACATATTAAACATGCTACCATTGCTTGGGTTTAACAAAAGTTCTATTAGTTGTAAACTTGAAGAGAATTTTATCATTATTGTTTTTCTTATATCTCTTAAAAGTGTATATTCATTAAATTCTGCTTTTCCTATGTCAAACTCTTCATTTAACTCTTTAAAATTAGGCAATTTATATTTTTTATTTAATTCTTCATATGTTTCTTTTAAGTCTTTTTTTGGCATTATAAGATTTGAATTAGTTTGTTTATAAATGTAGTGAGAGCCTCTGCCGAGGATTGAACTCGGGACCTCCACATTACCAATGTGGCGCTCTAACCAGGACTGAGCTACAGAGACTTAAATTTTTTTAGAATTATTCAGTTATAAAGGTATTTATTTTGTTACCCTTTTTCTGTATTTATCTCTTTCAGCTTGAGCATTTAGCTCATTTGTTTTATTTGGATCAGTTTCATTTAGAGCTTTCCAATCTAATTTAACTGCTTGCCCTGTTAGACTTTTGAGATTTGTAAAACTATTTCCCACCCATCCTAAATACAATTTTATGGCTAATTTAGCTCCTTCTGGTGTTTTTAAATCAACATTTTGTCCTGCT